>Ga0316604_10000118_pt1 | contig 128562 bp, 108 predicted proteins | sample OWC_soil_day20_C_FD_207650 | JGI IMG/M metagenome (GOLD analysis project Ga0316604, IMG submission 207650) | Wetland soil microbial communities from Old Woman Creek delta, Ohio, United States - OWC_soil_day20_CT | ecosystem: Environmental > Terrestrial > Soil > Wetlands | place: USA: Ohio... | reverse complement strand
CGAACGCATCAATGACTCGAACAGGATTATCCTCATGGACGTAATCATCGATACTTTCAGGAAGCAAAATCGTTTGTGCTCTTTCTTCACCTTTTATATAGCCCATACACTCACCTTCTCAATCAGTGTTTGACTATATTTTAACATATTTGTAGTTTTATGTGAATTTTAACCACTTTTCACACAGTCTGACAGGTTCCTTGTCCCAATCTACTGAAATTTCGATACAAAAGTAGATTGATTCGTTACGCTGGCTGTAAAGTGCATGTGAATTGTAGGAGACATTGACAATGCTAACCAGTTGTGTTACATTACAGCGAAAGGCGATGCTAAGAACATACATATTATTTATCTGATGACTAAACTGTTCTAAGTCTATTTACTACAGGAAAGGTAGATGCTGAAATGAAAAAGAGTTCGTCTGAATCACGTTTAGTAATTAGTGAAGTAATGATGCCTAGTCAAGCCAATGTCGCAGGTAACATTCATGGCGGAGAAATTATGAAGCTTATGGATTCGACCGCTTATGCTGCCGCTAGACGGTATGCCCGTTCCAATGTGGTTACTGCGCGGGTGGATGAGTTGGAATTTCATTTGCCGATATTTATCGGCGATTTGGTTATTTGCACAGGCCAGGTAGTTTACGCAGGTAAATCCTCCATGGAAGTTGCTGTGACTGTTGATGTTGAAGATTTGGAGTGTGAAACTCGCAAACGCGCGTTATCAGCGTTTTTTACCATGGTTTCGCTGGATAAGAAGAGCCGCCCCAATACTGTACCCGAGCTTTTGCTTGACACCGAGGAAGAAAAAACTGCCTTTGAAGAAGGTAAACGCAGGTATGAGGCCCGTAAAGTAAAAAAACACCAGTCAACATGATACAAATGCCTGGATAGGATGTCGCTGAGACTGTAAGCAGGCAAAAAAGGAGTTCGTGTCATGAGAGCGATTGTGAGCAAAGACTTTTTTTTGAGCCAAACTCTCCCTATTCGGAAAATTGACCGAATCGCTATTTCCGCTTATGGCGGCGACTTATCCGGGACAGCTCTGGGAAGTTCGGAAAACTTTCGCATCCCGGCTACTGTATTGGAGCCAGGCCAGGTAATTTTAACAACGGCTGAGTGGATTAGTTTACTCAATCGGGTTCAACGCTGGCCTGCCGGTATTGGTATTATTAATTTAAAGAATTGACGATTGAGGATTTTTAACAACTGGTGAGCTTTGCAGGAATGCTCTCATCAATAAATTCAACACAAATAAATTGTATCGATACAACTTGCGATATTTTTGCAAGTTTATTTATTTTGGTCAAAAACTTTTGTATACTGATATCATTCTGTAAGCAAAAGGAGGTCTTTTATTTTGAAGATTTTAGCAAGTAGAACTGGTATCGAACAACAAGCGCAGACCAAACAATTGGTTTATGCAGCACTGGGCATTGCCTTGGTTTTTGTTTGTACGGTATTTGTGAATATTCGTCTTCCTATCGCTGCCAATGGCGGGTTAATTCATTTGGGCAATGTGCCGCTCTTTATTTTTGCCATCCTGTTCGGGCGCTGGTTTGGTGCAGTGGCAGGAGGAATTGGCATGGCTTTGTTTGATGTGATGGGCGGTTGGTTTTTATGGGCACCCTTCACACTGGTTATTGTCGGTCTTATGGGATATACGATTGGTGCTATCTGCGATAAGCGCCAGACACTGACTGCCTATGTATTAGCCTTGGTGGCGGCTTGCCTTATTAAGGTGGTTGGTTATTATGGTGCCGAAGGGATTATTTACGGTAACTGGCTGGCGCCAATGGCGTCGATTCCCGGAAATCTCATCCAAATTGGTGTAGCGGCAGTTATTGTGCTGCCTGTTGTGGGTAAATTGAGAAAGCATGCGGCTTTTTTTCGGGGATAAGGCCGTATATAACAAATATTATCCCAACTAAGAACCAATAAGTTCGACTTACTGATTAGAGGAAATAACATTTATAGTAAAAACGTTATTTCCTCGGAACTTGTCTCCTGTTTTGTAAAAGATATTTTTAGAGTTTCGAGTTCTGTGTCACAATAGGGAGTGATTCTTCTTGTTGCAATGAAGCTTAAAAAGGAAGATTACCTAGGGGGATTTTTAATTCGCGCTAGTGCGATATGGACTGGCCTGCGTTTTTAGCAGGTAAGAAATAAAGGATAGTTTTTATGGTTTTCTTTAGACAAATTTAATGTAGAAAAATATCAAAAAAAGATATAATTTGTCTTAATATTTTTTTAAAACATACGATAACAATAATGGTGGATAATAATTAATTTTAATAAATAAAGGGGCAAACTTACCGAAAGGTAAGGACGCAAAGCTATGGGTCTAAGGACAGTGGTCTATGATTGCCAGGTTGCACCAAAATAGCCGGAGCTATTTCTGCAGCCTAAATCAGGCTGCTTTTGTCTATGTAGGGTATGATTTACAAATTGAAATCGTAGGAGGCGAAATAATATGGCGACTCTAAGTGGTGGCGCAGGCAATGACTTTATTAGTGCTTCGGGTTTGAGTGATACGATTAATGGAAATGCGGGAAATGATATCCTATACGGCAACGGTGGTGACGATATTATCAATGGTGGACTTGGTTCAGATACCATTGATGGCGGCGTAGGTAACGATATTATTACATATGATGCAGCAGACAGCTCTGTCAGTGGCGGAACCGGAACAGACACATTAACTGCGGCAACCGTGACTGCTGGGGTGACGATTGACTTAAATTCAAGTGTTTTTACCAATTTTGAAAAGGTGATTGGCAGCAATTATAATGATACACTGACAGGAACTGCCGCTGCAGATACACTTTGGGGCGGCGGTGGCCATGATATAATCAATGGTGGTGCCGGAGATGACATTATTGACGGCGGTGCTGGTAATGACACAATCATTTTTGATGCTGCCGACAACTGGCTCTATGTCAAAGGCGGAACGGGAATTGATACTCTGGATGCCAGTGCGCAAACCAGTGGCATAACTATAAATACAGCAACGCAATACATGGACTTCGAAAATATTATCGGCGGCAGTGGTAATGATACGCTGGTGGGTAATGCCTATAGTAATGTTATTATTGGCGGCGCGGGTGATGATGCCATTGATGGCGGTGCAGGCAACGATACTATTGTGTATGATGCGGCCGATACGGCAGTAAATGTCAAAGGCGGTTTAGGTATTGATTTATTGGATGCCAGCTTGCAAAGCAGCAATCTTAGCATTAATCTTACCGCGCAATATACTGATTTTGAAAATGTTACTGCAGGCGACGGCAATGATACGTTAACCGGCAATGCGTTGTCAAACATACTAATTGCTGGGGCAGGAGACGATATTCTTGACGGTAAGCTTGGTGCCGATACGATTGATGCCGGTGCCGGTGATGATACAATTATCTATGACGTGTATGATGCTGCAGCTAAGGTTAAAGGCGGCGACGGTACTGATACTCTTGATGCAAGCAGCTATACGAAAGGTGCCGCGATAAACCTTAGTAGCTATACTGGCATCGAAATTCTAAAAGGCAGCAGTTTTAACGATACATTAACAGGAAGTGCAGTGGCCGATGAACTTTATGGCAATAGCGGAAACGATAGTATCAACGGCGGAGCTGGAGCAGACAAACTTTATGGCGGCGATGGCAATGACAGCATGGAGTTTGACAGTAATGATACGGTGATTGACGGCGGCGCGGGTGTAGATACTCTTACAGCTCTTAAAGCTACTGCCGGTGTTGTGCTTAGTTTGGAAAGTGTAACTGCTTTTGAAAACATTACCGGCGGGAATTACAATGATATGATTACCGGCGACAACGGTGCCAATGTATTATTGGGTGGTGCAGGCAACGATGTGATTACCGGTGGTGCCGGGGTGGACACGATTGACGGTGGTGCAGGTAACGATACTGTCATTTACGATGCAGCAGATAATCCCTTGAATGTTAAAGGCGGAGCAGGAATTGATCTACTGGATGCCAGTGCGCAAATCAGCAGCATATCTGTTAATTTAAATACACAATATAAAGATTTCGAGAATATTGTGGGCGGTTCTGGTGATGATACGCTAGTGGGAAATTCACTGGCCAATGTGCTTAGAGGCGGATCAGGCAGTGACAGTCTTGACGGCGGCGCCGGTAATGACCTGATTTATTATGATGCTGCCGACACGGCGGCAAATATTAAAGGTGGTCTTGGTATTGATACGTTGGATGCCAGCGAGGCAAGTGCTGCAGTTACTATTAATCTGAGTGGTACATTTACCGATTTTGAAAATGCAACAGGTGGCACAGGTAATGATACAGTGACCGGTAATGTTCTGGCAAATGTGCTAAAAGGCAGGGATGGTGATGATACGCTTGAAGGTGGAGCAGGCAACGATACTTTAGATGGAGGTATTGGTGCCGACCAGGTGTCTGGCGGTGCTGGTGATGATCTTATCGTGTATAGCGACGATGACATTATGGTCGACGGTGGCGAAGGAATTGATACAATAACAGGGGCTTTGGCAACAGCGGGACTTACCATTGATTTTGATCCTGCTATTTTCACGAATATTGAAAAAGTAATAGGCAGTAAGTATAATGATACGATAAATGGGAACAACAGTGCCAATAATTTGTCAGGCGGCGAAGGCGACGATGTTATAGACGGCAAGGGCGGTAATGATATTATCGATGGCGGTAACGGTAATGATATCATTATTTATGATGGTGCTGATGGGATGCTTACTGTTAAGGGGGGAGCGGGGGTTGATACCCTGGATGCCAGCGCACAAACCTCCAATCTTGCCATCAACCTGAATACGCAATACAAAGATTTTGAAAACATAATTGGTGGTTCCGGTAATGACACTCTGGTCGGCAATGCGCTGGCCAATCGCCTGGTTGGCGGTGCAGGCAGTGATACTCTCGACGGTGGAGCAGGCAATGATATTATTGTGTATGATGCGGCAGACATCTTGATCAAAGGTGGCCTAGGCGTTGATACCCTGGATGCTAGCACCCAGAACGGGAACCTGAGTTTTAACCTAGCTAGCCAATATACCGATTTTGAAAATTTAATCGGCGGATCTGGAAATGATGCGTTATTTGGCAACACGCTGGCCAATGAATTGTACGGTGGGGCCGGTAATGATACACTTGACGGAAAAGGTGGCGCTGACAAATTCTTCGGCGGCGACGGCGACGATACTATGATTTATGGAGCTACAGCCGGCAAATATGACGGCGGCAGTGGCTTTGACGTAATTGACGCGAGCAATTCTATGGTGGCGGCTGTTGTTGATTTAAATAATATAAAATTTGCCGGCATTGAAAAGGTCATTGGCAGTAATTTAGCAGATACTCTCACCGGTGGCTCTGCCAATGAGATTTTAGCAGGTGGCGGCGGTAATGATAAACTTACCGGCGGAGCGGGGGATGATGAACTTACCGGCGGAGCAGGCAATGATACTCTGTCCGGAGGGGCTGGTAACGATATCTATTGGTTTGGTGCAGGTTTTGGTAAAGATATCATTGTAAGTGACGCCGGCAACGCTGGAGACACAATTAAGTTCGATTTTGCTAAAGAAGATTTGTTTATCAGCAGAAGCGGCCTTGATCTTGTGATCGGTGCTTCCGCCAATGACACTGTTACCATTAAGGATTGGTACAAGCCAGGTGTAAGCAAAATTAATACTTTTGAATTTGATGATGGCACTGTGGATACTGTTGAGAACCAAAAATGGGCGAGCGATGTTGATGAAACCGGAACATTTAATATTGAATTCGATTATCGCTTTGACACAAGTGGTTGGTTTAACGATCCTACCCGTCGCGCAACGCTGGAAGCTGCGGCTGATCTTTGGGAATCTATTATAACTGACGAATTTGCCGATACTGCCGCAGGTACGGTTACGCCATATGTGACGAATCCGCAAACAGGCGCAAGTGCTAGTTTTACCACTGATTATGTTATTGATGACGTAGTAGTGTTTGTTGGAGCACGGGAATTGGGCGGTAGTACTCTCGGATTGGCAGGACCATCAGGTTGGTACTCCAATACAACAAGGTACACCGGAACTGATTTTGAGCCATGGATTGGCACAATTGCTTTTGATACTACGACAAATTGGTTTTTTGATACAAGCCCTTTAACTGATAGTGATATTCCTTCGGGGCAAATGGATTTCATTACTGTTGCTACCCATGAGCTAGGACATGTGCTTGGTATAGGAGGCTCAAATGCATGGAAAAGTCTAATTTCCGGCAGCAGCTTTATTGGGACAGATTCAACTACTGTTTACGGTGGATTGGTGCCTCTGTCTACTGATAAAGCCCATGCTGCACCTGGCATTCTAAGCGGTGGTGATACACCACTCATGAACCCCTATGCTACAAACGGTGTGCGTTATACTCCTACAGAACTGGATAAATCTTTTTTAGCTGATATTGGCTATCAAATTGTTTAAGGAATCTATATAAAAGAAGAAAAACAGGTATATTGCGTTACTGATAAAGAGGTTGAGGAAGTTTAACTCTTCAACCTCTTTATACGGTTATTGTTTCGTAATAATCGAATTAGCCTTATCAAGTTTTTCAACCATCATATTGAATTGCTCATTTTACTTGCCCCCTCTTTTTTTGTTTGCTGCGGGATTTTTAGAACCTACCAAGAAGACCAATATTAAAAACCAACACATGATTTTAAATATATTGAATATTGGTTTATTCGAGAAAAGTTCAACAATAGGGAATAATCTTTTTAATTGATAATAACTATTGAACGTGTTATGCTTTAGTCAAGTGGTGTATACAAAATACTTGAGGAATACTCATGCAATCGCCTTCAGGACAGAGGAGATTAGAGATCTCTCAATAAGCGGCGGTGACAAGTTCATCGCCATTTTGTTTGCCTAATAACAGGACAACCTTCGCAAAAACAGGATAAGTGCAACCGCAATTAGCAGTTTCGCTAAGAGTCGCATAAGTCGTGTTTTCTTTGCATGGGCAGAAAGCCTTTTCTTGTACAGGCAGCGCCCAAAGTAGATCAAGAACAATAGATTAGTAAGAGGTTTCGTATGAAAGATGTATTATGTATGATTAGAGTAATTCTAGGGTTTTCCGCAATCGTTGCGCTCTTTTTTGCCTGGTTCATATTTTGGGAATACACAATGAAGTCTGCTTTCTTAGCGTTAATCTATGGAGTAGCTTGTTCGTTACCCCTCTGTACGCTCATCTACTACTTAGAAGATGACTTAGTTTAACTTTAAATTTAATTGGAGGATTAGTAAACGTGCCATTAACTCAAACTACTGAAGTTGTAAGAATTCGCAGCAAGCTTTTGGAAGAAATCGCAAAAATGGCTTATGCCGGTCAACTGGAAAAGGATGTAACAGGTATCATGGATAACATTGTATCTGAGGCTGGACCAAGATACCGGTGCTGTGTTCATAAGGAAAGAGCGGTATTACGTCAACGGATTAATTGCACCTTAAGTCAACCGTTGGATATTAGTCAGGAAGAGGCCGTGGCCGAAGCTTTGGCTGGGAAGGTAGCCGAGGTTCCGGTGCTTAGCGTGTTGCCAGAAGCCTGTGACCAGTGTCCTATTGATAAATATCTGGTTACCGATGCTTGTCGCAACTGTTTGGCACATAATTGTATCAACAGCTGCCCCAAAAAAGCCATCATGGTGGTGCAAAACCGGGCTTATATCGACAAAAGCCGGTGCGTGGAATGCGGTCTGTGCAAAAAAGCTTGCCAATACGGCGCAATTATTGAGATCAGCCGTCCTTGCGAACGGGCGTGCGCTGTTGGGGCGATTGTTGCCGGGGGTGACCGCAAAGCCATAATTGACAAGGAAAAATGCGTGGAGTGCGGTATGTGCCGAGAGGGTTGTCCATTTGGCGCTATTAGTGATAGTTCGGTTATTGTCCAAGTTATCCGTCAAATACTGAAGGGCAAAAGAGTATATGCGATGCTTGCACCTGCGTTTGTCGGGCATTTTGGTCCCAGAACCAAACCCGGGCAAATTGTCAGCGCTGTCAAAAAATTAGGTTTTCATGCGGTAACAGAAGTAAGTTATGGTGCGGATATTGTAACTCTTAAAGAAGCGGAAGAGTTTTTGGAGACAGTTCCCAGCCAGCGGCCTGTGATGACAACCTCTTGTTGTCCGGCATTTGTTAGTATGATAGAAAAACATTTTCCCGATGTAAAAGATAAGGTGTCAACTACTGTTTCGCCGATGGTGGCTACAGCCCGGGTTATTAAAGAAAATGACCCTGAGGCGATTACGGTGTTTGTTGGACCATGTATTGCAAAAAAAGCAGAAGCCCGCAAATATGCCGGGTTGGTTGATTATACCCTTACTTTTGAAGAAGTGGACGCAATGATTACCGGCAAAGGGATGGATATGGATTTAATGCTTGATGAAGGCTTTGAGTCGATAGCTTCAGGTACCGGTAACGGCTTTGCCTGTGCTGGTGGTGTGGCTCAAGCTGTTAAAGCATCGGTTGCCAGCATTAATCCAGAGGCTGTAGTTGAGCCGTTTAGCGCGCAAGGACTTGAGAACTGCGTCGAAGCTGTTAAACTGATTCGCTGCGGAAAATTTGAAGCCAACCTCCTGGAGGGCATGTCCTGTAACGGCGGTTGTATCGGTGGTCCTGGCACTCTAGGGAATGCACGGGTAGCCGGCAAACTAGTCGATAATTTTGCTAAACAAGCAGCAACAGCTAATGCTATTTCAAATGAAGCGGCAAAAACCGACAGTGAAAAACTAGGTCATATGCATCGGTAAGGAAAAATCTCTCCTCGCAATGGGGAGAGATTTTTTTCAGAATGAAGCAGTTTTCTATGTAATAGGGAATTGACAAAGCAAGACACAGTCAATATAATTAAATGAGAATGTTTATCAATGTGTTATCGCGAAAGCGATCTTTTTTTATCGTTGCCGATGATAATCATTATCATTGGTAACGATAAACCTGAGATGCTAAAAAATACTTGAGGTGTTTAGCGTTAAGTAGTATCAAGAATAATAGTTTGTTCATCGGAAGGGAGATAAAAAATGAAACTTAATTTGACAGGAAAAATGGTTGCTTATTTCTTAGTTGCGGTGCTTGTTAGTGCCAGCGGGTTTGGTTACATATATTATAACCTTACAACATTAACAGGCTTTGTTGAGATCGCTAATGATCAAGAATTGCCACGGTTAAAAAAGGCAAATGATATTGCCTACAATGCTATGGCTCACTCGGCATATATTAGAGGATTTTTGCTTACTGGTGATGAGAAGTTTATTCAAGAATATGAACAAGTTGAAGAGGCAAACTCTAAACTTACACAAGAGCTAGTTGATATGGCTCGCACTGAACAGCTAAGAGCGGTATTGACGGAAATTAAACTTGCCGATGACAAGTATTCGGATATTATAGAAACCAAAGTTATTCCATTAAAAAGGGCCGGGAAAGCGGATGAAGCATTGCAGGTAAATCGTGATTTAGCCCTTCCGGCGATGCAAGCACTCATCAAACAGGTGAATGATTATAAAAAAGGGAGAAATGAAGCGGCAGATCAAGCATTGCTACAGGCAGTTGAAACTGCCCGGCAGTCAAAGCTGATTGTAATGATGACGGCGCTAGTTTCCTTGATTATCGGCATTGGGATTGGGATATTCAGCGCAAGAAATATTGCGAAACCTGTACAGTCGATAGTTGAAATCGCCCGCAGTGTTGCGAGTGGAAATCTGCGGCAAAATATCGAAGTAACGCGGCAAGACGAAATTGGGCAGCTTCAGCAAGCTTTTAGTGAAATGACGAGAGATCTGCGAAACATGGTGCGGCAAATACAGGAAAGTGCTGGGCAGGTTGCTGCCTCGTCCGAAGAATTAACTGCCAGTGCGGAGCAATCAGCACAATCAACCAACCAGATAGCAGAGTCTGTCGCTACTGTAGCCGGTGGAACTGACCGGCAGGCAGGCGCTGTAAACGAGGCAGCGGCAATTATTGAGCAAATGTCCGGAAGTACTGAGCAAATTGCAGCTAATGCCAGTTTGGTAGCAGATGTTGCGGGGAAGACAGCCACAGCGGCACAGGCTGGCAGCGCATCAATAGAGACTGCCATAAAGCAAATGGCTTATATTGAAAAAACGGTAGACAACTCTGCATATGTTGTTGAAAAGTTAGGTGAACGGTCAAAAGCGATTGGACAAATAGTCGATACGATTTCCGGTATTGCCGGACAGACCAACTTGCTTGCGTTGAATGCCGCGATAGAAGCTGCACGGGCAGGCGAGCAGGGACGGGGCTTTGCGGTGGTGGCGGAGGAAGTGCGTAAACTTGCTGAGCAGTCACAGGAAGCTACTAAAAATATTGCTAACCTCATAGGTGAGATTCAGGACGATACCGAGCAGGCTGTTAGTGCCATGAATGTTGGCACCAAAGAGGCTCGAGTTGGAAGCACGGTGGTTAACACTGCCGGTGAAGCTTTTACTGAGATTAAAACGTTGGTTGAACAGGTTTCCAGTCAAGTGAAAGAAATTTCAGCAGCTATTCAGCAGATGGCCAGTGGCAGTCAGCATGTTGTTGACTCTATCAGATCGATCGATACAATAAGCAAGGAAAACGCCGGACAAACGCAAACAGTCTCTGCCGCTGCCGAGGAGCAACTGGCTTCCATCGAGGAAATAGCTTCATCAAGTCAAAATCTTGAGAAGATGGCGCAAGAACTGCAGAATATTGTGCGTAAATTTAAGGTGTAGTTGACCGTGAAGCCGGTAGGAACTTATGCTTTTGGAGAGAAGTAATGATAATATAATGATATATGGTGAGGCAAGAAGCGACAACGGTTATAAACGAAAGCGAGGTGCATGGTTATTTTGCTGGAGAGCATCGGGACTGTAAAATCACCAATCAGTGAAGGTATCGACCAGGAATGGGGCACAGTAATTTCGGAGATTCACGTTGAAGAATCCCTTGCCGATGGACTGCAAGGATTGGAGGCATTTTCTGATATTTTGGTTGTTTTCTTTATGCATCAGTCGACCTTTACAGTAGGCGGTGACCTCATCCGCAGGCCTCAGGGGCGTGAAGACATGCCGCGTTTGGGGATTTTTGCTCAGCGGGCAAAACACAGACCTAATCCTATTGGTATTACGGCTGTCAAGCTGCTTTCGGTTTCGGGAAATGTGCTTAAAGTAAAAGGCTTAGACGCGATTGACGGCACGCCGGTATTAGACATCAAACCATATTATCCGCAGTTTGATTGTCGGAGTGATGCTGTAGTGCCAGAGTGGGTAAACCGGTTGATGAAGGATTATTTCTAGCTATTATGTAAGATCAAAACTCCTGCCGATTTTATATATTCGGCAGGAGTTTTGGCTAATTGCGAATTAGGTAGTCAAATGCGCCTAAGGCGGCAGTAGCTCCCGAACCCATGGCAATGACGATCTGTTTATAGAGACTGTCCGTACAATCGCCTGCGGCAAAAACTCCGGGTAGATTAGTGGCACCATGGCTATCTACTTTAATTTCGCCGGCATGGTTCAGAATAACGCTATCACGTAACCAAGCGGTGTTTGGTTCAAGTCCAATAAGAATAAACACACCCTCAAGTTCAATATGATGAGAGAGTTCTGTAGTGCGATCCAGGTAGGAAAGGCCATTTACCCTGACTTCTCCGGTGATTTCTTTTGTTTGTACATTAGTTAAGACTGTTACATTGGGCAGGCTATTGAGACGTTGTTGCAGCACTAGGTCAGCTTTTAGCTCAGGCAGATATTCAAGAACGGTTACATGTTCTACAATGCCAGCCAAGTCAATGGCCGCTTCTACACCTGAATTGCCGCCGCCAATCACGGCTACGCGCTTGCCTTTAAACAAAGGACCATCGCAGTGAGGGCAATAAGCAATCCCTTTGTTTTTAAATTCTATTTCGCCAGGAACACCTATACTCCGCCAGCGGGCACCTGTTGCAAGGATAACTGCTTTGCTTTTAAGCAGAGCGCCAGTTTCCAATTCCACTTCGAGGAAGTTTTTCTTTTCTAAGTGCTTAACACGCTGTCCCTTCATCACATCAATAGAATATTCTTTTATATGTTCTTCCAGGCTGGCTGCGAGCTGGGGGCCTTCAATATATTTAACACTGATAAAATTTTCAATGCCAAGGGTTTCTTTGATCTGTCCGCCAAATTTTTCAGCGACGATGCCTGTACGAATTCCTTTGCGTGCAGCATAAATAGCAGCGCTAACACCGGCAGGTCCGCCGCCAATAACTAGAACATCAAAAGGGTCTTTGTTTTCAAAGGCTGCGATGTCAGCAGCAGGAGCCAGTTGGGCAAGAATTTCTTCCAGCGTCATCCGTCCGCTGCTAAAAAATTCACCATTAAGATAAACCGCCGGAACTGCCATAATGTTTTTCTGCTCAACTTCATCATTAAATACAGCGCCGTCAATCATCGTATGGGTAATACCCGGATTTAGAATACTCATCAGATTTAATGCTTGTACAACCTCCGGGCAATTATGGCAGCTCAGGCTGATGTATGATTCAAAATGATAGGAGCCACTTATGTTTTTGATTTGCTCAATGACACTTTGCTCTACCTTTGGAGCTCTGCCGCTAACTTGCAGCAGAGCCAACACCAACGAGGTAAATTCATGACCCAAAGGAATTCCGGCAAAAAACACGCCACTATCTTGTGTGGAGCGATTTACGCTGAAGCTGGGGGTTCTTGGCAGTTCAACATATTCTGCCTTAATTCTGGAAGACATGGAGGTGATTTCGTCAACTAGAGCAGTCATGTCACTGGATGTAGTGTCAGATCCTGCGCTTACCTTAAGCAGCACATCGTCTTCCAATAATTGTAGATATTGAGTTAACTGTGTTTTAATTTCTGAGTCCAGCAACATGTCTCACACCTCTTAAATCTTTCCTACAAGATCAAGACTTGGTTTTAATGTTGCAGAGCCTTCTTTCCATTTTGCAGGGCAAACTTCTTTGGGATTGTTTCGGACATATTGTGCTGCCTTGATTTTATTGATTAATGTGCTGGCATCGCGCCCAATACCGCCGGCATTGATCTCAACTGCCTGAATGATACCGTCCGGATCAATGATGAAAGTGCCGCGATCGGCGAGGCCTTGGGATTCAATCAGCACTTCAAAGTTTCTGGCTAAAGTATGAGACGGATCGCCAATCATAGCATATGTAATGTTGCGAATGGTTTCCGAGGAATCATGCCAGGCTTTATGGGTAAAATGAGTGTCTGTAGAAACAGAATACACCTCAGTGCCAAGTTCTTTTAGTGTGGCATACTGATTTTGCAAATCTTCCAGTTCTGTTGGGCATACAAAGGTAAAATCGGCTGGATAAAAGCAGAGTACACTCCACCTTCCTTTGAAATCTGTTTCTGTTACTTCAAGAAACGAACCGTTTTTATAAGCCTGCGCTGTGAATGGTTTTACTTCAGTACCAATTAATGACATTTTGTACAACCTCCTAATTTTTTGAAGTTAATATTCGCCTAGATAATCAATAGTGATTATCTGTTAATTTAAATTATTACATTAATGAGAATGATTGTCAATATGCAATTAAAAATAAATATAAACTAGAATTATGAAGTTAACCCAGCTAAAAAAAACTGGCCTCAATCACAAAGGTTGAGGCCAGTTTTTTAGCTTACTTACGTACCATATCTTTGGTAATTTCATTCAGGCTAAAAGCTCCGCACATGGCCATAGTATCTTTTAGTTCTTCACCCAGCTTTTCTATATAAAGCTTAACACCATCTTTTTCGCCGCCAAAAACTGCGGTTACAAACGGGCGGCAGATGATAATGCCGTCAGCACCCAGTGCCAAAGCCTTGAAAATATCGGTACCGGAGCGGATGCCGCCGTCTACCAGAACCTTCATATGGCCGCCAACAGCTTCGGCGATTTCCGGCAGCACTTCGGCGGTTGAAGGGCACTGATCCAGCACGCGGCCGCCGTGATTGGAAACAACAATGGCTTTTGCGCCGGCTTCTTTGGCCTTGAGGGCGCTTCTTACAGTCATAATTCCTTTTACAATAAAGGGAACACCGGCGATTTCGGCAATGCGGAGCAGTTCATCAACCGACTTGCTGCCAGCTGGCGGGGTCATGTTTTTTAAGAAGGGCAGTCCGGCTGCGTCGATATCCATGGCAACAGCGAAGGCACCTGCTTTTTTCACTAGTTCCAGTTTCTCTTTGATGGTATCGATGTTCCACGGTTTAATGGTGGGAATACCAAGTCCGTTGACTTTGGAAATTGCCGCAGTTGCGCTTTCCATGACCTGTGGATTTACACCGTCGCCGGTAAAGGCTGCTATGCCATTTTCCCGGCAGGCCGACACTAGAATGTCGTTATAACTCATATCGTTAAAGGCATCGCTGTAGTGCATATTTACTGCGCCAACAGGGCCGGCAAAGAACGGATATTTAAAGGTTTGACCAAATAGCTCCAGGGTTGTGTCTACCGGTTTGTTCTCACACAAGGTATCCATATTAACGCGGATTTCCTGCCATTTTTGATAGTTGCGGATGGCTGTGTCGCCAACACCTTTTGCGCCAGGGCCGGGAATGCTGTTTTTACAGACAATGCCATTACAGACATTGCAGGCTTTGCAGTAACTGCCAATACGGGTACGGGCATTTTCCAGTAATTCTTGATAATTCATCAGGCTCGCTCCTTTTTTCTAGTGATGTGCATAAGCGGGATCATATAGGTGTTTTTAAAAATTAAACGTATAAGTTGGAATAGCGACAGTCCTGAGTCCACAGGCGTATTTCCAGGTTACTCTTTTCCAATAGTTTTCAATGTCGCTGGTAGGAAATCCTCCTTTGTAAGGGCAGATTGCCGATAGCTGCAGCATTCAGTTTGTGTAGATAGCGGTTTAATTATTTGGTCAATATTGTGCTAGCATATAACAACATCATTCATGAAATGTGATTATTTGATAAGTATAATATATAACAAAGACTTAAAGTGAGGTATATGTCGTGGGAAAAATCAAATTAGCCCTTATTGGCTGCGGATATCTGAATGAAATTGTCGCCAATGCGCTAAAAGTCGGTTACTTGCCGGAATATGAACTTATTGCCGTATTGGGAAGAGATTATGAGCGTGCCCAGGAGTTTGCCAAGCGTTATGGCTGCAAGGCTTGTGGGGATATTGACGAGCTTGTGGCGATGAAGGCCGACTTTACGGCTGAGGCCGCATCAGTAAAAGCCATCCGGGAATACGGCGAAAAAATAATAAATGGCGGTTCAAACTTGGTCGTGCTGTCCATCGGTGCTTTGGCTGACCTTGAATTTTACGAGCGCATAAGAGATATTGCCGCGCAGAATAAGCGCCGCGTATATATTGCCAGTGGCGCCGTAGGCGGCTTTGATGTGCTTCGCACAGCTGCGTTGATGAGTCAGATTACTGCTTCTATCGGTGCGCAGAAAGCACCGGATTCTCTCCGTAATACTCCGCTATTTACTGAAGATTTATTGGATGTCACCGAACCACGGCAAGTATTTAGCGGCACAACCAAAGAGGCAATCGCCATTTTGCCAACCAAGGTAAATGTGGCAATCGCTACTGCTCTTGCCAGCGCCGGCCCGGACAATACAGCCATGAATATTAAAGTTGTGCCAGGCTTTAAGGGTGATGAATACAAGATCGAAGTCCAGGGCGAGGAAGTACGCGCCGAACTTAATATTTATTCTCGTACCAGCGCAATTGCCGCTTGGAGTGTTGTAGAAGTTTTGCAAAATGCCGTATCGCCAATTGTATTCTAGAAGTAGCTTGTGATGAAAAAAATAGCCTTTCCGGTAATCATAAATTAGCTGTTAGGTATGATGCGCATATTCATATTAACTGGTGATGTCCAAAAATCCCGCCACATTCTAAAAATGAGGCGGGATTTTTGGTGTTTTCTTGCAATTGCTGTGAGAGTTGACAACAGGAATTTCCAAAAACAAGACGAAGATGTTATTAAGAAGGAAAAATAGTTATTTAGTAATAGTAAGGGGGGAGTTTTTTGAAAAACGATTTTACCTGCCTGTTTGCCGGTGAAGCCGGCTATGGGGTTATGAGTGCAGGCTCGACTGTGGCCAAGGCGGCCGGACGAAATAATCTGTGGGCTTTTGTGGTCAACGAATATCCGTCACTGATTAAAGGCGGGCTGAATACCTGTCTGGTTCGCTTGGCGGCTGCGCCGCTCAAGGCGCATGAAGAGACCATGGATTGTCTGGCGGTTTTGTCACAGGAAGGATTGGAGCAAAACTATGCCCGTTTGCAGCCAGGTGGTTTGCTGATCGCTGATGCTTCCCTTACTGTAGATAGCGCCCGCCTGGCAGAAGGTGTACGAGTTTATCAATTACCGCTGCTGCAAAAGGGAAGCGGCGATGTAGCTAAAATTATGTCTAACAGCGCAATGCTAGGCGCATTTTGTGCGGTGAGCGGTTTTCCTATTAACCTTATCGAAGCAGTTCTGGCCGATGAATTTAAGCTGGAGGTGTTTGAGAAAAACCGAGCACTCCTGCGGTCAAATTATGAACTGGTAGCACAGCAAACGGCTGGAGCCGCCTTCTCCCTGGCGTTCTCCCAGACGCCGGTGAAGCCGATGCTGCTTAACGGCAATGATGCGATTGCTATGGGGGCATTACAAGCCGGTTGCAAATTTGCTGCCGGTTACCCGATGACCCCTGGTTCCAGTGTGTTGACCTATCTCGCCGACAACGGGCCGGCTTTTGGCTTGGTATTTAAGCAGGCCGAAGATGAAATTGCGGCCATTAATATGCTGATAGGCGCAGGCTTTGCCGGCGTACGGGCAATTGGCTCCACCAGCGGCGGTGGCTTCTCGCTGATGGTAGAAGCACTGGGCTTTGCCGCACTGGCAGAAGTACCGCTGGTTATGGTCAATGCTCAGCGGGGCGGACCCAGCACCGGTCAGCCTACACGCACCGCTCAGGCCGATTTGGCCTTTGTGCTGAATGCAGCGCAGGGCGAGTTCCTGCGGATTGTGGTCGCACCTGGCGACATCGAAGAATGCTTTTATGAGACTTTTCGGGCCTTTAACCTGGCAGAAAAATATCAATTGCCGGTTATCATCCTGACTGATAAATATCTTGCCGATTCGTCAGTCACGCAGGCTTTCTTTACCACAGAAGGACTGGCCATCGAACGCGGCAAGCTGGTCGATGAGGCATGGCTGGCGGAACATCAGCCTTACCACCGCTATGAATTCACCGCTGACGGCGTGTCGGCACGCGCCTTGCCGGGGACAGCAGGCGGACGTCATATTGCCACAAGTTACACGCATGGTGAGGACGGTTTTTACAGTTCCGGCAATCGTGAATACGCGGGCAGCGAGCCGGAAGTCACCGTCAAAGCCATTGACAAGCTGTTTGACAAAGAGCCGCAGATCCTGGCCGAACTCGAAGCTGTCAAGCTGCACGGTCCCGAATCAGCCGACCTGACGCTGGTCGTCTGGGGATCAACCAAAGGAGCGGCGCTGGAGGCTATGGAACTTGCGAAAACGGCAGGTATCAGCGTCAATGTTCTACAAGTTGTTTATTTATCGCCTTTTCCCGCGGCTGCTGTGGCGGAAATCCTGAAGCGGAGTAAGCAAACTCTGCTTATAGAGGGCAACAAAACAGCGCAGCTTGCCAGACTTGTTCGTATGTATACCGGCATTGAACTTGCCAATCGCTATCTCAAATATGATTCGCGGGCATTTACTCCGTCGCAGATACTGCTGAAAATCAAGGAGGTGCTGGCATGAGCGCATATGACTTTAATCTCGATTATGTTCCTACATGGTGCCCTGGCTGTGGCAACTTCGGCATTTTTAATTCCCTGAAAAAAGCATTTACCACACTGGAACTTGACCTGGAGCAGACGGTTTTGGTTAATGGTATTGGCTGTTCCAGCAAAATAGGTCAATATGTTAACTGTTACCGTATTGAGACGCTGCATGGTCGCAGCCTGCCGGTGGCTACCGGTATCAAGCTGGCCAATCACGGCCTGACTGTTATCGCCGAAGGTGGTGATGGCGACGGCATGGGTCTGGGGATGGGGCATTTTGTCCATACTGCCAGGCGCAACCTTGATATCAGTTATTTTATCCATAATAATCAGGTGTATGGACTGACTAAAGGGCAAACCTCGCCGACCAGCGAGCTCGGCATGTTTACCAAGTTTACGCCGCCACCCTTGGGAAATGTCGAGAGGCCGGTGAATATTGTTGACATGGCAATTAGTCTAGGTGCGAGTTTTGTTGCCCGGGCTTATACCGGCGATATGAACCTGTTGGCCGATATGATGGTTCAGGCGATCAGGCACCGCGGTTTTGCAGTTGTTGATATTTTGCAGCCCTGCGTATCGTTTAACTCTGTCAATACCTATGCCTGGTATCAGCAGCGGGTCCGCAATATTGCCGACGACCATGATCCGGCAAATCGCGAACAGGCTAAATCATTGGCCGGGCGATGGGGTGACGAGATTCCTGTTGGCGTATTTTTTAGGGAAGAAAGGCCAACTTTTGCCGACTCAATGGCCCAGCTTAAAGACAGGACGCTAACCGCAAAAACATTGAGCGGTGTTGACATCAGTGGCTTGATGGCCGATCTAGCATAGCAACCAATTAAGTAAAGTGAATACCCGTATAGCACAAAACATAGGTGATTATCTAGGTTAAGTAAAAACCCGGCCTCAAACGAGGCCGGGTTTTGTAGGTTATACATACTAAATGTGTTTTAACAAGGAAGCGGCTATTCCGACATACTGGGCTGGTGTCAGGGCCAGTAGACGTTGCTTATCAGCTTCCGGCAGTTCTACACTTTGGATAAAGGCTTTGATGTCTTCTTCACTGATGCCTTTGCCACGGGTAATGGCTTTGAGTTTATCATAGGAATTGGCATGACCGTGTTTGCGCATTACGGTTTGTACGGCTTCGGACAGGACTTCCCAAGCATGGTTCAGGTCGGCAGCAAGAGCTTCTTCGTTGACTACGGTTTTCTTCAGCCCTTTTAATGTATAGGTAATCGCAAGATGGGAGTGAGCAATGCCTGTGCCGATATTGCGCTGAGCTGAAGAGTCGCTGAGGTCACGCTGCAGGCGGGAGATCGGCAGCTTGTTGGCCAGATGGTCAAGAACTGCATTGCTTAGGCCGAGGTTGGCCTCCGAGTTTTCAAAGTCTATCGGGTTTACTTTATGCGGCATGGTGGAAGAGCCCACTTCGCCGGCAATGGCTTTTTGCTTGAAATAGCCGAAGGAAATATACAACCACATGTCGCGGTCAAAATCTAGCAGAATATTGTTAAAGCGCGTAAGAGCGTGGAATACTTCGGCGACATAATCATGGGATTCAATCTGGGTTGTCAGCGGGTTGTAGCTTAGTCCCAGACCCTCGATAAACGAACGGGAAACCGCTTCCCAGTCTACTTCCGGATAGGCAATGCTGTGGGCATTGAAGTTCCCGACAGCGCCGTTGAATTTGCCCAAATACTCCTGGGCGCGGATTTGTTTTAACTGGCGGTTCCAGCGGTAAACAAATACAGCCAGTTCCTTACCAACAGTTGTGGGTGAGGCGGCTTGTCCATGGGTATGAGCCAGCATAGCTATAGTTTTATCTTCTTCTGCCATTGCCGCAACAGCTTGCACCAGATTTTCGGCTGACGGCAGCCAGACATCTTCGATGCCGTGCTTAAGCATCAGGGCATAAGACAGATTATTGATATCTTCAGAAGTGCAGGAGAAATGGATGAATTCAAGGACATCAGTCAGTGACATGGCCCCTAGGGTTTCACGGAGGAAATATTCAATTGCCTTTACGTCATGGTTGGTAGTGCGCTCAATTTCTTTAATCCGCAGGGCAACAGGTTCGTCAAAGTTTTTGACAATATTGCGCAAAAAGGTGACTTCTTCTGGTGTAAACTCACGGATTTCAGCAAAAGCAGGGCTCATTGCCATGGCAATAAGCCACTCCACTTCTACATGAATCCGGTATTTTATTAAAGCCCATTCAGAAAAATATTCACCAAAAGGCTGGGTAATTGCCCCATACCGTCCTTCTAGCGGTGTAAGTGATCTAATGCTCATCTTTATCCCTCATATTCTTTCAAAGTAAATGGAGACTTGATTCAAACGGCATTTTAACGCCGCCTAAATCAAGTCAAAATTATTGTCAATAATCTATGACTAGTATACTACATTACTGGCTAAAAATGCCACGTTTTAGAGTAAATTCTTACCTAAAGCAACAGTTGGTTTCCAAATTTTATTATATATAGCAGGAATTTAACAATTATTGAAGAACAAATTATTTTAAAAGACAGAATATTGGGGCGGATAAATTAGAGAAAGTCCCGTTTGCATCACAGCAATACTGCTAGCAGATGCGAACGGGATAATTTTTATTAGGTAAGAAGATTACTTTTGAAGCTATATATCTGTATACTGGGCAAACATAAATGCAAAAAAGTGATAGGCTGGGCTAACGACAAAGAAGAGGTGAAATTAGTGCGAAAACGGGTGATTGTAGGGCAGGTAGGATTTTTAGCGGTGATTGCCGGACTGGCGATAGTGGTATTCCAACAGACCGGAGAAGCGTGGCTGGCATTGCTATTATGTGTGGCTGCTGTCTTGGAGGTTGCCAATGTGATTATTATAGGCCGCCCCCAAGGTAAAGTATATAGTATTGATCCGGAAAACACCGGGCAAAGCGATGAGGGGCAGGATAGCAACAACATACTGGCGGTGGCGGAAGAAGTCGCGTTTATGACCCAGCAGCTCTTGTGGGTGGTGAATAAAAGCAATGCAGCCTTAAAAACGCTGACTCATTTATCAGAGGAAATTGCCCAGGCCAGCGAAAATAATGCGGCAAGTGTTGAGGAAACAACAGCCGGTATGGATGAAATCGCGTCTACTGCCAACGTTGTTTTCGATGCTTCGCAGAGCGCGCTGCAGCAGGCCAAAAAATCCAGGAAAATGGCAGTTAAACATCAGGGCGAAATTACGGCAATTGGCGACCATATGCTTGACATTGCCAAGGCTGTTCAGACCGCAGTTAAGGCGGTTGAAGAACTCAATGCCGATTCGCAGCGTATTGGTAATTTTGTCGGCGAAATACAAGGTATTGCCAGTCAAACCAATTTACTGGCTCTTAATGCCGCTATTGAGGCAGCGCGGGCAGGTGAACATGGCCGGGGGTTTGCGGTTGTGGCCGAAGAAGTACGGAAGTTGGCTGATGAAAGTGCCGGCATTACCAGAGATGTTGAAGCTGCCATCAACAATATTATTACGAAAATAACCGGTATTACAGAGAGCATGCAGGCAACCTCAGATAAATTGTCAGGAACAGAGCAAATATCCCGCGGCTCGGCGGCCGCGCTGCAGGATATTGTTCAGCAGATGACCGTGATTGACTCAAATGTGGAGAAATTACGGGATGTTTCCCTTAAACAGCGGGACACCACCGATGAAATTGTTCGGGCGGTCAGCACGATTAGCACGGTTACTGTGGATATTGCCGGCAATACCCGGGAGGCATTGCAAAGTGTCGGTGCGCAGGAAAAGAATGTGGCGGAAATTTATGGGCATGCCAAACATATGGCGGTAACGGCTGACAAGCTTCAGGAGTTTGCGGTTAGGACCAAAAGCAGCCGGGATCTTATTTTCGCCATAAATCCCTTTACTTCGCCCCAGAATATCCGGGAAAGCTATTTGCCGATTATTGAAAAGGTGGCCGCTCAAATTGGGAGACAGGCACGTTTAATTATCGTTACAGACTATGATGCTCTTGGACGATCTTTGCTTCAAGGAACCTGCGATGTCGGCTGGTTTTCGCCGTTTGCCTATGTTTCAACAAAAAATCAGGGGAATATTATTCCCCTGGTAACGCCGCTCATTAACCGGCAGGCATCCTATGTTGGTTATATTATTGCCAGAAAAGACAAGAACTTTAAAACCCTGGATGACTTAAGTAGCAAACGCTTCGGTTTTGTTGACCGGAAATCAGCTTCCGGCTATGTGTATCCGGCGGCCATGCTTGCTGAACAGGGGAAAAATCCCGAGAGTTTCTTTGGTGAAACCTCGTTCTTAGGAAGTCATAACCGGGTTATTGATGCTGTACTTGACGGTACGCTGGATGCCGGCGCTACTTATAATGAAGCGCTGGATGCTGCACGGGTAAGCGGGGCAGCAGTTAATAGCCTTGCTATCATTGCAGAAACCAAACCGATTCCCAAGGACGTAATTGCTGCCCGGCCTGATTTGTCGGCCGAACTGGTAACCAGTATTCAAAAATCGTTTCAGTATATTTCAGATACTGATTCCAAGTATAAAAGCTTACTAGAGAAAACGGCGATTAACGGGTTTATTGTCACTGATGATGCCAACTATGATGTAGTGCGGCAGGCCGCTAAGATGATATAAAACAATTATAAAAAGCTGGGCTCCTGCCAAATTTTTTGGCAGGAGCCCAGCTTGCTTTTAAAGAAAAAATAAATGGATAATCCTTAAAAACAATATGCTCTAAACTCAATAAATTAGCGGCATCTCATGCTGGGAGAAGGCGCTTCACCGCAATATATGCGATGCTTTTTGGCATATTTTTCTGCTAAGGAAATATGGTATAGAGGTAGTGTGTACAGCTTTTCGACTATATTATTGAGAGGAGAGAAGGAGTTTATGTGGAAAAAACTATTTTTGGTGATGGTGCTGCTGTTTAATTGCACACCTGGTAATGCCAGTCCTTTACAGGATTTTTCCCCAGGTAAGGTCGCAATTGATATTAACTGGAAACCTGATAGTTTCCGGGGTGGGGACAATAAGTGGGAATATGGCGGAACAGTAGGGCTAGGCGGCCGTTGGGCGCTGAATTACCGCCAACTGCATTTTAGTCCCACTTTTCATGGCAACTCAAGCGATGCAAGCAACAAAGAAGTAAATGTGTTGTATAAAATAAACGACAATCTGCAACTACTGGCCGGTTATTCAATGACTGAACGGAAGGGGGCAGTTGCCAATCTGCCATCTGAGGAAGATATGGTACAGGGCGGTATTATTGCCACTAAAAAGATAGGGCATGCGACAACTCTCTATACGCTGCTAAGTTGTGGCAGTAAAGGCGATAATATCGAGGTGGGGCTGTCTTATCAATTGCAAAAAAATCTTGAACTTACAACTACATACCGTCACCTTGAATATAATTCGGGCAGTGGTGATGAAGATTTTCGCGGCTTTGGTGTAGGGCTGACTTTTAAGAATTAGGTATGGCAGATAAAATAGCGGGAGGTTTCTTTTTGGACACTTTATAGTGGCAAAAAGAAACCTCCTTATATGTTGCTTACGAATTAATAATTATTCATACATACTGGTTTGATGTAGTAATACCATATGCGCGATCAATTATAAGTAATTAACTTATGAGACACAACATAATTGTATGCGGCAACAACGATGTTTCTATTGAAAACTGCTTCAGGGCTTTCGCCATAATAGGCTCCTGCCGGCATGTTGCCATGAGATTCATATAAGACCTTTTCAGGTGAGTCCCCCCAAAGCTCATTGCTGTTTATCCAGACCGACCCATCCTGGTTCCATTGGTTGGTGGTTTTGTTAAAAGAGCATTTGAATGTAAAGGTTTGCTTTTGGTTGATGATCTTGTCGTTGAAAGTTTGACTTTTTAATTTAGCTAAAGACTCTTTATCAGGTATGCAGATCAGAGTATATGTCATTTCAAAAATCGATGCTTGCTCGGATTTTGAGGTAACGGTTGCTTTTAATGAGTCGGTATGAAGATATTTAGTAAACCCTGAGTCTGTAACAGTATATACATCTTCGGCAAAGCATACATTTGCGGTCATAATGAAAATAATGGCAAGTAAGAGCTTTTTCAATGGTATCCCTCCCTACTTAAGGTACGATTCTTTACGCAAGAGATGAATCCTGCTTCTGAAGGTGAAAAAATGATTGTTTTAGTATCGTTTAGCCACAAGCGCGAATAAAGAGTAATTACTAACAAATTTTGTTAGATTAAGCAGGAGTTTTTTGCTTCGTATGGGAAATGGATAACTTAGAAAGTTGTGTATGGGAGAAGGTTTGATGAGAGAAGACGTAACAATAATGCAAAAGCTCTTTGAATGTCTGCGCGAATCTGTAAGAAAGCCTGAACTCTTTCAAGCTGGAGAACTTTTATTCTGGGACGATCCACATATATCAAAGAGTATGCTGGAGGCACATTTAAATCCTGATTCTAATGGTGCCAGCAGAACATTGCCGATCATTGAAAAAACGGTGGAACATCTTGTGCGCACCTCGATCCTAAAATCTCACGACAAGGTGCTCGATTTAGGTTGTGGCCCTGGCTTATATAGCAGTAGATTGTGTCAAAAAGGCATACGGGTAACAGGTATTGACATATCGAAACGATCAATAAATTACGCACAAAAGAAAGCTGACGAATTGCAACTGGATATTGAATATGTCTGTAGTAATTTTTTTGATATTACCTATGAGCATGTGTTTGATAGCGTATTACAGATATATGGAGAATTAAGTACCTTTTCTGATGAAGCCCGAAATAGTTTACTGCGAATTGTTCATAAAGCTTTGAAAAAAGACGGTTTGTTTATATTTGATGTTTCTACCCGTGTCTTACGAATGCGTGAAGGGTTGGGCAATCGCTGGTATTTTGCTGAAGATGGATTTTGGCAATCAGGTAGACATCTAGTATTGGAGCAAGGCTTTGATTATCCTGATAATGATGTCTGGTTAAATCAATATACGGTTATTGCCGAAGATGGTGAGTTTAAAACATATCGAATTTGGTTTCATGATTATTCACTGCAAACAATAAACGAGGTACTACAGGATAACGGATTTAAGGTTGAATATGTCTGGAATGATTTAATTGGCGAGACCTATTCAAATGGTGGAGACTGGATTGCCATAGCAGCAAGGAAAGTATAATTGTTGGTCAAAACCTTAAAAGGAGATGGTGGTTGTGAACAAAGCAAAACTCAAAGAAGCAGAGAAAAATTTTTTAATGCGTTTTCCAGGCGGATTCTCGCATCCAGAGATGCTCGCATTGATAAAAAAGCACAAAGTAGAGAAAATGAAAAAGATGGCACAGGACAGTTTCGCAATTGGACAGTTTGAATATGCCCACAATATTGTAGAAGCCATGGGTAAGATTGTTGCTCAGTCCTCTTTAATTTCTATATTTGAAAAGCCAAAGTTTAGAGATTTTGTGAAAGGTTTAAGTGATGGAGAAAAAGAGCATTTAGCCCATGGGTTGAAGGAGTTTTTGCACGGAGATCAGGCTTTTGGGTTTAGAATGATGACTGGACTCTTAAGTGAGTACAAGCTGGCGAAATGGCCGTTACTAACGATCTATTCTATATATTACCGGCCCAATACGGAGGCTTTCATTAAACCTACTACCGTGAAAGGGATAATAGAGTATTTTGAATTGACAGGCCTCAAATACAATTCCACGCCAACCTATGAATTCTACGCTTCTTTTCGAGAACAAATCTTACAAATGAAACAAGAAGTCCATACAGCCTTACAGGTTGATAATGCTGCTTTTTGTGGTTTTCTTATGATGGCTTTGGCGGGTAGGATGGCATGAAACCGATATCAGCGCGATGAATAAGTTAGGAATATAGATTCACACAACACAAATACAGAAATAGGGATGATATTTATGGAATTTACAAATATTTGGTTGTTCGCTTCTGTATCATTAATCTTGCTATTGTCACCAGGACCTAATATCATTTGCGTGGTTACAAAAGGGGTTACTGATGGACGGAGAGCGGGATTTAAGGCGGCACTGGGGGCGTCAACAGGTGATATATTTCAAGTATTGGCGGCTTCTTTTGGATTAGGTGTACTATTAAAAGCCTCCTACTTTGCTTTTTTTTGCATAAAAGTAATCGGTGCGGGGTACCTATTCTATATTGGTATCCGGTGTCTGCTAAACAGGCAAAAACTTCTGCTGGTAGATTCAGAGGAGGGAAATACGAAAAGTCAGCACTTATTTCTTACCGGTTTTTTAACTTCTGCATTAAACCCCAAGACGTCACTTTTCTTTCTGAGTTTTTTACCTCAATTTATTGATAGCAATAGTATGTATGGGACCCAGCAGATGCTGTTACTTGGTGCAGTTTTTGTGATTATGGGATTTGTTGTATTAAGCATCTGTGTGTTAGCATCATCAAGAATACGTGCTTGGTTCATGAAATCTGAAAGAATACAAACATGGTTTAACTGGGTTACCGGGTTGCTTTTTGTCGGGTTTGGGTTGCGGGTGGCATTTTCTGAACGTTAAAAGTGGTAATGTTTAAGCTTGCAAAGTTCAACAGACCTCCTGCCGAATTACTTGATTTGGCAGGAGGTCTGTTAATAAGTACTTTTTATTTCTCAAAAAAAAGTCATAAAATTCAATTAAATTATTGGTGCTTCATTTTATCTATGTTACAATATATTTGGTTATATTTAGAAAAAGGAGGTAAAAATGTGAAAAAAAGTCTGATGTCATTAGTTGTTGTAGTGGCTATGGTGTTTACGGCAGCCGGAGTATTTGCCACACCTGTAAGCCCAGTTAAATCGGTGGTGTCCAATTATTATGATGACTATATCAAAGATTTGGGGTATTTAGTCAGCATTGATTCTGGGACAGGCAATCTGGACGGGAGCAAAAAGATTGCGGCTTATCTTCAGGACAAGCTAGAAGCCCTAGGGGCAACTGTGGAATTTCGTGATAATGACAAAGGCCGCCATGTAATTGCCCGCATTAAAGGCGAAGGCAAACTGCGTGTCTTGTTATCACCGCACACAGATACCGTATTTGATCCCGGTGAAGCGGCGAAGCGCCCTTTTGCGATTGAGGGAACGAAGGGCTATGGTCCCGGAGCCGGTGATTGCAAAGCCTCTGTAGTGCAAATGGTTTATATGGCAAAAGCCATAAACGAAATCGGAATTAAAAACTTTGGCGAAATCATTATTTATTTTGATGCCGAAGAAGAAACCGGTTCGCAAACTGAAGAAGCCATATTAGAAGAATTGGCCAAGCAGGCTGATTTGGCACTGATTGTTGACGGTTCTCGGCCTAACTGGGGGATTTGCACCCAGCGCAAAGGCAGCGCCAATTATGAAATCAAAGTAACAGGTATTCAAGGACATGCCGGCAATGCTCCCCAAGCTTCTGCCAGCGCGATCATGGAACTTGCCAATCAAATTACGCTGTTGGGTAAACTCAATAGTCCCCTGCCAGGAAACCCCAAGGATTTTACCGCTGATGCGTTAGCCGCAAAAAATATAAAAGACCATGGCCAATACATACCTGATAACTGGATTAATGTAGGGACAATTACCTCTACAAACTCCCGCGTAAACCGTGTTGCCGATAATGCATCTGCCAAAATCCAGCTGCGTTCTTACAAAATGTCCGAATTAGAGCGCCTTGACAAAGAAATTAAAGTGTTAGCCAACAAAACCCTTGTACCGGGAACAAAAGTAACCATCGAGGGTGGCATTACCGGTCTGCCGATGGAGAAAACTCCTAAATCTGTGCAAGTTATTGACATGTACAAAGATATTGTCAAACGGGAATACAATGCAGATGTAGTGGAATGGATTGCCGGCGGTATGACTGTAGGCAATACTACCGCTAAGTTCATTCCGACAATTGACGCTCTTGGCGTCGAAGCTGATCCCATGCTTGAACATACCGAAAAAGAAGAGGTATTTTTGGATACCTTTATTCCACGGACAGTATCACTACTTGAACTAATTGACGAGTTGTCGGCAAAATGGCCATTGAAGTAAATACATCCTCATTACTCTAAATACTTGGTTTGATCATATTTGAGAGCTGTAAGAATTGACTTTCTTGCAGCTCTATATTTATATTCTTAGCGGTTTTGAGAAATCATGTAATGCTCATAATCAATTTAAACAGCGTTAAACGCAGCCTGAATTAAGTTTCCATTTATATAACAAAAATTTATTAAGAAGATAGTAAAGTAAACTATAGTTCAAAAACTCAGTCTCAAAATAAGGGGATTTGTGACTGTGCACTTATCTATGATAATAAAATTCGTAAAAAAATAATAAATAACTATACAAAAAAACTATAGAAAAAAATAGTGGCATAAAACTTGCAATAGTAATTGATGATAGTAGTTATGTCGGAAGTGAAAGGGGGGGGAGAATGAACTTTTGGTTGAAGAGCTTGCGCGGACAATTGATCTTGCTTTCGCTGCTTATCGTAAATATTCCAATTCTGGTTGCCGGCTATGTTATGAAACAGAACGCAGAGCAGAGTCTGTTGGAGGAAAAACGCGGCAAATTGGCGGCAATTGCATATATTTTGGATACCAGACTTGGGCCGGACGGATTTGATGGAATATTGTTGCGCAATGGGGCTGCGTTGCTTTCGCGGGAAGAAAAAATAAAAATTCTCAATAAAGAACTTGAGGGAATATCTGATGAAATTGCGGCTTCATCACCTGGTTTGGGTGCGGGTATGTACTCGCGCGAACTTGATGCAATTATTACCTATGGCCCAGCGAGTGATTTTGGGTATACGGTAGGAAGATCTATCGAAGAAACGCATCCAGGCAGATTGGTTATGACTAATAATCAATTTCGCGTAGAATTTGGCAGTTTGGTCCGCGGGAATATCATGAATGCAATGCGGCCGATTGTCCGCGAGGAAAAGGTAATAGGCTATATTTTTATCAATGAGCTTACAGATGATATCCAAAATCAGCTGGCAGATATGGATAGGGGTTTGCTTATTTCTATAACTATCGGCATTTTGATCAGTGGGTTGCTTGTACTTCGGCTTACGTCAGATATATTAAAAAATGTCCAGGTTGTGATTCGGGGTGTAAGAAGGTTGCGTTTTAATCTCCACCAGCATATTACCGGGGTTAGAGGCGAAATGGGGGAAGTTGCGTCCACAATTAATGAATTGGCTGTGGCGTTAGGTGATGCACGGACATTAAGTGAAAACATAATGGAAAGCATAGCAGACGGCATTATTGCTGTTGATATGAATGGTAAAATAACAGCCTTTAACAAAGCGGCAGAGAGAATGACCGGTTATTCTGTCCAAGAGGTAATCGGTGAGTATTATGAGGATTTATTCATTCAGGATGTGGATTTTAAGAGTCAACTGCTGAAAACACTTCGTACTGGAGAAACGTGTATCGGTGGGCAGACATCGTATCCAATTCTTCATGGGAAAATATGGATAAGTGTTTCGACGTCTATGCTTCGCGATATTGACGGGATAGTGTTAGGCGCTGTATTGGTATTTGAAGATTTGACAGAGCGAAAGCGCCTAGAAGAGCAAGTTAATCGGGCTGACCGTCTGGCAACTCTTGGCGAATTGATGGCCGGTGTTGCCCATGAAATTCGTAATCCGCTGACAAGTATTACCGGATTTTTACAATACTTCCAAAATGCCGGCAGTGATGAGGAACGGAATACGTATTTGCCGTTGCTTTTGCGTGAAGCTGATCGGATGAATCGCATTATTGAGACGTTGCTGTATTTTTCTAGACCGTGCCCGAAGACCGAAGCACTGACTGATTTAGCCAAAGTATTGCAAGATACTATGATTTTGCTACAAAGTCAGGTGAAGCGGTGTGGCATTGTATTTGAGACAATGATTGCTGAGAATTTACCGCAGGTCTATCTAGATGACGAACAATTTAAACAAATCTTTTTGAATTTATTGATTAATTCGTTGCAGGCTATCGAAAAGAACGGGATTATTCGTGTGAAGGCTGGCTATCAAGCAGAAACAGATACTATTGAGATTGCGTTTATCGACTCCGGACCGGGTATTCCTGAGGCCATCCGTGACAAAGTATTTGATCCATTTTTTACTACTAAGCAAACCGGTACCGGTTTAGGGTTAGCAGTAGTACAACGGATTGTTGCCGCACGCGGTGGACAAATCGATATTGAGGACAATCCTGACGGCGGGGCAGTGATTAGAATTACAATACCTCGTATCTATCACCAGGGGGAAAAGTGCTATGTTAACGAAAAAAATATTGATAGTTGATGATGAAGAAGGGGTACGGGCAATGTTGGGGGTTGTACTGCGCCGCGAAGGGTACGAGGTAATGGAAGCAGAGGACGGCCTGAGCGCTATAGAAATGGCTGAGCGTGAACAACCCGATGTAATTGTAATGGATATCCGTATGCCTAAAATGGATGGAATGACAGCCTTCCGGGTTATGCGGCAGAACGGAATTAATGCAGCAATTATTTTGATGACGGCTTTTGGTACAATTGATGCTGCAGTTGAGGCAATGAAATCAGGCGCTTATGATTATATTATAAAGCCCTTCAACCTTGACGAAGTTAAAATCCTATTGCGTCGGGCGATGGAGGGACGCCGTTTGGCAATTGAGGCTAATTTGCTGAGAAAGGAATTATCTGATCACTATCGATTGAGTGGGGTACTTACCCATTCGGCTAAAATGCGCAAGGTGTATGAGGCTGTATCGCGGGTTGCCAAGACGCAGGCTACTGTATTTGTAACCGGGGAAAGCGGTACCGGGAAGGAACTGTTGGTAAATATGCTCCACTATAACAGCAGGCGAGCCAGCGGGCCGCTTATTAAGGTTAACTGCAGCGCACTACCAGAGACGTTATTAGAAAGTGAATTGTTTGGCCATGAGAAAGGGGCTTTTACCAGTGCGGCGTCACGTCGTATTGGCCGATTCGAGATGGCGGATAGGGGAACGTTATTTCTAGATGAAATTGGCGAGATGCCGTTGTCAGTGCAGGTAAAATTGCTGCGGGTGCTGCAGGAAAAGGAATTTGAGCGGGTCGGCGGCAGTCAGACGATAAAGTCTGATATGCGAATTGTTGCTGCGACCAACCGCTCCCTTCCTGATATGGTGGCTCGGGGAGAATTTAGGGAAGATCTTTATTATCGTCTTGCAGTTGTTACTGTTGAAATGCCACCATTACGGGAACGACAGGAAGATATTGCTTTGTTGGCCCGTCTGTTTTTGCAGAAATATGCCAAAGAAACCGGGCGCGAAGTAGATGATTTTGATACCGAAGCCATGGCGGCTTTAGAGTGCTATTCCTGGCCCGGTAATATCCGGGAACTGTCAAATGTGGTCGAACGAGCAGTGATTATGAGTACTGGCCGGGTAATCTTTCTTGAAGATTTGTCGCCGCAATTGCTGCCGCATGTCAATGGCAATCGGCAACAGAGAGTTCAAATTTGGCAAGGCAGGAGCTTGCGGGAGTCTATCAAAGAAACCGAATATAAAATTATTGGGGATGTACTCCGACGTAATAAGGGAAATCGGATGAAAACGGCAAGAGATTTGGATATGAGCCGACGTGCTTTGCAATATAAAATTGAAGAATATGGATTGACAAGCGAAGGGGAGGCATAAGTGCGCAAAAAGTAAGCACTGTGCGCAAAATGTAGTCAGTTTATTCGGTGAATTCAGGCGAAACATATAGAAAATTCCGCAAAAACAAGTAAACCGTACCAAGATTTTTTCTTGGCACGGTTTTTGCTTTTGTAATAGGTAAACACACAATTTCATTGCCAAAGGAGGAAGTACATTGAGTAAAGTGATCAAACTGGAAAACGCCGCTGCACTTATTAAAGATGGAATGAGTATTATGGTCGGCGGTTTCCTGGCGGTAGGCACACCGAATGGCCTGATTGGGGCCATATTGGCAAACGGGGTGCGCGACCTTACACTGATTTGCAACGACACCGGCATGCCAGATGCAGGTGCAGGTAAACTCGTTGTCGACCGGCGTCTCAAAAAAGCTATAGTCTCTCATATCGGTACTAATCCTGAGACTGGTAAGCAAATGATGGCAGGTGAACTGGATGTGGAATTAGCACCACAGGGCACGCTTGCAGAGCGGATTAGAGCCGGCGGGGCCGGACTAGGGGCAATACTTACACCGACCGGTGTGGGTACAATTGTTGAGGAAGGCAAAGAAAAATACACAATTGCAGGAAAGGAGTACCTGATTGAGTTGCCGCTGCGAGCAAATGCAGCCTTATTGGCAGCACACAAAGCTGATAAAGCGGGAAATCTTGTTTTTCGGCGTAGTGCCCGCAATTTTAATCCGATAATGGCGTTGGCTGCTGATTTTGTAATTGCCGAAGTAGAAGAGATTGTGGAAATTGGGGAAATCGATCCTGACGAAGTTATGGTGCCAGGCGTCTTAGTGGACTGGATTGTGCCAAGCAAAGGGGGTAATAACAATGCCTAGCAGCAAGGAAATAATCGCAAAAAGGGTGGCAATGGAACTAGAAGACGGAGAACTGGTTAACCTTGGAATTGGCTTGCCGACCATGGTGCCGACCTTCTTGCCAGAGGGTATATCTATCACTCTGCAGTCTGAAAATGGATTTGTAGGTTTGGGTCCGGTTACTGAAGCAGATCCCGATTTAGTCAATGCCGGCGGTATTCCGGCCGGGATACTTCCAGGAGGTGCCTGCTTTGACAGTTTCATGTCGTTTAACCTTATTCGGGGCGGACATGTCGATGTAACTGTATTAGGCGCCCTGCAGGTTGATGAACAGGGAAACCTTGCCAATTGGATGGTTCCTGGCAAGATGGTTCCCGGCATGGGTGGAGCAATGGATCTGGTCGTAGGAGCAAAAAAAGTCATTGTTGCCATGGAACATACCGCAAAAGGCGATGTTCCCAAAATTCTTAAACAATGTGAACTACCGTTAACTGCCAAAGGGGTTGTTTCCTTAATTGTCACTGAGCTTGGCGTTATGAGGGTAACATCTTCCGGTTTAGTGTTAGAAGAAATTGCCCCTGGGGTAACCGTAGAAGAAATACAAAACAAAACGGTTGCCACATTGATTATAAGTGAAAATCTAGCACCTATGAAAGGTGTAGAAATTTAAAAAGGGAGAAGATGAAATGAGTCAACCTGTTAGTCCTATTCAAAGAATGGAAGAAGAAAAGCCTGGTTTTATGGCGCGTTGTGGCGCCGGTCTTGCAGATTGGAGTGAGAAATGGTTCCCAGATGCCTATATCTTTGCAGTTATTGCGGTTGTAATTGTAGGTGCGGTGGCATTGATTATGGGACGCACTCCCACGCAAGTAGCTGTTGACTTTGGTAAGTCTTTTTGGAGTTTAGTACCTTTTACTATGCAAATGGCTTTTGTTATCATTACCGGTTATGTAGTTGCGGTATCTAAACCAGTAAAAGTTGTTATTGCTAAATTGGCTGAAGTGCCGAAAACACCTAAATTTGCTGTAACCTATGTTGCATTGGTAGCTATGGTGGCATCGCTGATCAGCTGGGGTTTTAGTCTGGTATTATCAGGCTTCTTAATTCGGGAAATTTCCAAACGGGTTAAAGGTGTGGATTACCGGGCTATTGGTGCTGCAGGTTATCTAGGTTTGTGTAGTATTTGGGCTTTAGGCCTTTCCTCATCAGCGGCTTTGATGATGGCAACAAAAAGCTCGATACCCACCGCACTGTATAAGATTAGCGGCGTAATCGGCCTTGATATGACTTTGTTTAACTGGCAGAACTTAGTGATGATTGCTGTGTTGGTTACTCTTTCTTGTTGGATTTGCTATGTATCAACTCCGACTGCTGATCGGGCCAAGACAGCCGAAATGGCAGGCATTCATTATCAAGAGGATGAAGAGGAAGTTATTGAGAACCCCAAAACTCCTGGTGAATATTTGGAGTTTAGCCCTATTTTAACTATTATAGTTGTTATACTAGGCGGCCTTTTCCTGGTTAATACCTTTGCTACTAAAGGCGGCCTGGCTGCTTTAGACCTTAACATTTACACCTTTATGCTGCTGATTGTCGGTATGTTGTTTCATTGGACTCCACGGGCTTTTCTTAAAGCCGTTGCCAAATCCATCCCAATGACAGGCGGTGTTTTCATTCAGTTTCCGCTATATGCCGGCATTTTCGGCATGATGATGGGTTGCGGATTGAATGATGTGTTGGCTGAATTCTTTGTTTCCATTTCAAATCAGGATACTCTGCCGGTAACCGTTGGCATCTACTCGGCGATTGCTGGTTTATTCCTCCCGTCTGGCGGCGGTAAATGGGTAGTTGAAGCACCATATGTCTTGGAAGCGGCTAATCAGCTGCATGTAAACTTAGCCTGGATTGTACAGGCATATAATGCTGCCGAAGCATTGCCAAACTTCATTAACCCATTTTGGATGCTGCCGTTGCTTGGCGTTACCGGAGCCAAAGCCAGAGATCTTGCCGGCTATGCTATGTTACAGCTTGCATTCCATATTCCGGCTGTATTAATTCTCTTATATCTGTTGGGCAAAACCATGCCTTATGTTGCGCCGATTCTGCAGTAAATACAGTAAGGTGCAGCCAATATTGAGTAAGAAATTTTAATAATAAGCGAAAGAAGGTATAGTCATGAAGGAGGCAGTTATTGTCAGTGCCGTAAGGACGGCTATTGGCAGTTTTAACGGAGCATTATCCTCATTCGCTGCTCCAGATTTAGGAGCAATAGCAATTAAAGCAGCGCTTGAACGTGCCGGAATAGACAATAATCAAGTTGATGAACTTATTTTAGGTAATGTGTTGCAGGCCGGCCTTGGCCAGAATCCTGCCAGACAGGCGGCCATCAAAGCCGGATTATCGGTAGAGACTCCGTCTTACACTATAAATAAGGTATGTGGCTCAGGATTGAAATCTGTTAATCTGGCAGCCCAATCAATTATGGTTGGTGATGCTGATGTAATTATTGCCGGTGGTTTTGAAAGTATGACTAATGCCCCCTATGTATTAGAGAGTAAAGCCCGTTGGGGCTATCGTATGGGCAACAGCAAATTGTTAGATGTTATGATTCAGGATGGACTATGGTGTGCCTTTAATGACTATCATATGGGGATTACAGCTGAAAACGTGGCTGCTCAGTATAATATTTCCAGAGAAGATCAGGATAAGTTGGCCCTTGAATCTCAGGACAAAGCGACAAAAGCAATTAATGACGGCGTTTTTCAACAGGAAATCATACCGGTCACCATCAAAAGCAAAAAAGGCGATACTGTCTTTGATACCGACGAGTATCCTAAGGCGGGTACTACTGAGCAGACACTGAGCAGCCTGCGCCCCGCATTTAAAAAAGACGGCACTGTTACCGCCGGTAATGCATCAGGCATTAATGATGGTGCAGCTACCCTGGTAATTATGTCTGCTGACAAAGCCAAGGCGTTAGGACTAAAACCCTTAGCCAAGATTGTTAGCTACGGTTCAGGTGGTGTTGATCCTTCAATTATGGGTATGGGCCCTGTACCGGCTACCCGTAAAGCCTTGGCGAAAGCAGGCCTTACTATTAGCGATATTGATCTGATTGAAGCCAATGAAGCTTTTGCGGCACAGTTTTTGGCAGTGGGTAAAAAACTTGGTTTCCCAAAAGAGAAAGTCAATGTGCGCGGGGGGGCAATTGCACTCGGACATCCTATAGGCGCAAGCGGAGCCCGAATTCTGGTAACTTTGGTTCATGCTATGCAACAGCGTAATGCCAAACGTGGCTTGGCAACACTGTGTATTGGCGGTGGTCAGGGCGTAGCCACTATTATAGAGTTATGTAACTAAACAGGATGCAAGGTTGATTGATACAAAAAAATAACCTTATAGGATGTCTACAGGAGACTCCCTATAAGGTTTCTTTTTGAGCGTAAGGGTAGGCGCATTCGTTTTCGACAAAGGGGCGGAAGAAGCCGTATTTTCTTTACTGCTAAAATCTACAGCATAATATTCACGTGCTTATGGAACTCCATAATGCGGATACTTTTCCAATTGGAAATATTCAAGTTATGTAATCGCAGCTGTTGCTCCTGCAATTCAATGTATAGCGAGCTATGGAGATGTTCTGCTTTTTTCTTCTGCTTTGCTGCTTCCAAGACTTGTTTGCGATAGCTTTCCACAAACTGTTCAGACAGTCGAATTAGGTCAGAGCGCAATGTCTGCTCTGTGTCCATATAGGGTTTGAAAAATGGGTTAACGGTATTGTCTGTTGGGGACGGATTAACTATAGGAACTGTTTTTTGTGTGCTTTGCGGTTGGTCAGCTTGCGAGTCATCTGCCGATTCATCAGTATTTGCAATTATTCTGGTAGGAGAATAGTCAATGCCGCTGTTGGCAATAATTGACCCTACAGGTTGCAGAACGACAGGAGGACGTGGTTCAGCAGTGCGCCTGACAACCATAATATTGCCATCTTGTTCCGGAACCAGAGTGCCGGTATAGCCGTCAGCAAACACGGCTTGCGTCTGACTTTCGGTGTAGACGCTTTGCCAGGCTGTCTCAGTAGTTGATATGGATGCCGGATTGGAAGCAGGTGAGTTAATTGCCGTTCCGTCTTGTACCGGCTGTGATGCGATTGCGGCCCCGGCGACTAAATCAACTTGTTGTACTGTACCGGCAGTGCCGTCTTCATGCAGATAGAAGCCGCTCCGGCGAATCTGGCCCTGGGTTTGATTGGCTTCATCTTTAAGAGTAAACTCTGTGCTGGTACTTCCCAGATAAATTGCGCCGACTCCGGCTTGTTTTAGCGACAGCATTTGATCATTGCCTTGCTCATCTTTAGACCAGATGTTCAATTTGCTGTAAATCGCATCGTTTTCATCAATCCAACCATTATTATCAGAATCATATTTGGCTAAATCGCCAAAACCATCGCCGTTTTTAGTGCCGAACAATTCACTACCATCATTTATTTTTCCGTCATTATTCTGATCCACAGCCAGAAATCCGGCGCCGGGCTGAACAAAGGAAATACTGTCAGTCTGCCCGTCACTGTTTAAATCGAAATTGTATTTCTCATCAGTCAGCTCCACATGACCGCTGGCGCTGCGATATTGAATGACTAAAGGATCAATAGTCACAGCGGCTTCTGTTGTCGTAGTCTCTGCTGTGCGATACATTAAAGAAGTTTTATCAATTTCGATAACCCGGCCGTCAGCTGTTGTTATTGTGCCCTTTTCCGTCCAGGCAGTATATTCTTCTTCTGTATTGGTCTGTACAGCCGAATACTTTGTGCCGACACCTAGACCGCTAGAGCTGCCATTTGGATTTGAAAATGGAATGAAGACTGTTGTGTCACCGCCGTGGGTAACAAGTCCTGCTTCGGTGTTTGTTTTTCTGAATTCTTCCCAGGCCTGGGTTGGTGAGACGTTATCCTGCCCCAGCACAAACATATTATTGCCGACAGCTGTTGTTTGTGACTGCTCGCTAATTACGCCCACAATTCCCCGGGCGGGATCAAGTGATAACGCCGACAAGTCAATAGCTGCATTCCCGCTGACCATATCGATAATCTTGACACTGTGCCTGTTGGCTGACAATAGTTCAGTGTTGCCGGAAGCTGTATTAGCGTCGGCGGCCTGTTCGCCTGAACCCAGCACGACTTTGTAGGCTCCACCTGTCAGTAAGCTTACATAATTTTGGATAAGCTCGACTTTTTGTCGGTCTTCAGGTGACAGTTTGGCTAACTCTGCTGCGCTTATGGCCTCAATGTCGCTTGAAGAATCGCCGACAGGAAGCGATTCTTCTGATTTTTTGTGGACAATCCCTCCCACAGTTGGTGCGCCTGTTTGTTGAGCAGCAAGTCCGGATAATTGCACCTCATATGCCACATCAGTTTGCTCTTCAGCATGGAGTGACTGCTGTGAAAGTGAGAAACCTTTACCGGACAGAGCTACAGCTTCGCTTTCCTGGGTACCTAGATAGTGAGTACTGCTAAATTCCACTATACTTGAACTGATTTTCATATAGTTTCCTCCCTGAAACAATTTCCTTCCCTGGAAATAAAAGTATGCTTATAGATATTATCGGTAAATATTAGAATAAATTAACATTTGAGTGGACGAAAAAATACGATTATATACCCGGAATGGGGAAATATATCAATATTGTTCCAATTTTATCCTGTTATGAAGGTGTTTTGGCTTTTGGCGGTAAACTATAAAAGTAAATAGTATGTCCACTACAGCGAAAGGATAAATAGATAGCATGTTGAAACTAACCGTTTTGGTTGATAATAATACGATTATTGATAGGTATTTTTATGCAGAACCGGGTTTATCTTTTTTTCTTGAACATGATACGGGAAAATACCTGTTTGATATAGGATATTCCGATATATTTGTGCGCAATGCCACTAAAATGAGTATTAATCTACTAGATGTAGATACCGTAGTTCTTTCGCATGGGCATAACGATCATACCTGGGGATTAGGTGAGTTAGTTAAGTTGCATTCACAGGCGCAAGCAGAAGGCTATCATCACAAGACACCAGCGTTGATCGCTCATCCGGATGCATTTTTGGACAGAAATATAGACGGGCTTGCTATCGGCACAATGCTGTCGAGCAATCAATTAAGTAAAACGTTTTCCTTAAAAATCAGCAAAGAGCCGGTATGGCTTACTTCCAGGTTGGTATTTCTCGGTGAAGTAGAGCGCAAAAACTCCTTTGAGATCGAAAGCGCAATAGGAAAAGTGTGGCGGGAGAACACCTGGGAAGAGGATTTTATTCTGGATGATTCCGCTTTAGTATATATGTCTAATAATGGATTAGTTATCATTACAGGCTGCTCACATGCAGGAATTTGCAATATTATCGAATATGCGAAAAAAGTATGTAATCAGGAAAGTGTGTACGATATTATTGGCGGCTTTCACTTGTTAAATCCCTCTCAAAATAAGCTGATTAATACGGCAGACTATTTTAAAAGCTGCCGGCCGCACGCGGTTTATGCCTGCCATTGTACGGATTTGCGATCAAAAATAAGATTGGCACAGGCTGCTAATCTACAGGAAGTTGGCGTAGGCTTAGTATTGGAATATGAATAAACATAGCATCATAATAGATGCTGATAATCAACAAAACTTCTGCTGGATTTTGCTATGGGCAGGAGGTTTTTTGGTAAGTCATACGCGTGTTTTTAGCAAAACGCAACTAAAATAGATTACTAATGAACAAAATTTTATGTGAAAATGTATGGATAAACATGAGGTAATGCTACTAGAGAGTAACAGATTTCTTAATAGGGAATGTCAAGTTCTGTAAGGGTTATAGTGCAGCGAGGCGCTTATACTTGACCGTATATCATATATTATATATAATATATGATATACGAGAATTGCGATATGTAATACTGTTTTTAAAATTAGACGTAGCTCATGTTTTGGCAATAAGTCGTAATCTTAAAAAATGAGAACCCAACTGAAAGTAATAAAACAGAGAATAACCTTCGAAATCAGTTGGAGTAATTAATGGGTTTAAGGAGAGCGATGAATCATAATGGGTAATATTAGAAAGTTTGTTAAAGGATCTATTAAAAGAAAATTAATTGCGGTATTTATTGTTATTGCAGCAGTCCCCTTGGTATTGACTACTGTTATAACATCATGGCTAAGTAGCTCGGCTTTGACGAAAGATGCTTTTGAGAATAACCGAAAGATTGCAGAATTTTTGGCTATGGATATCAATGCTTCGCTAATTAGCTCGGTTCAGTTGCTTCAGACCATGGCTGACACTGAGGATATTCAGTCAATGGATAAGACTAAACAACTGGCTGTTATGAAGAAAGCAGAAGGTCGCACAGAAAACCTTAGTACTCTTATTGTCACGGATAGTACTGGTGCCCAAACCGTGAGAACAAAGGGAGCGCTGGCGAGCAGTGCGGATCGGGATTATTTTGCGAAAATTGTCAGCGGGGGAGATTATGCGATCTCAGATGTTCAGATGGGGCGCAGTACAGGGAAAACGTCAGTTGTTATTGCCGTTCCTATCAGAGATGCTCAAAAAAAACTTAAGGGCTCTTTGCTGGGAGTTGTCGATCTGGAAACATTAAGTAAAAAAATTGCTTCAACTCAAATCGGTAATTCCGGATATGCTTTCCTCGTTGACCGTCAGGGAAAAATTATTATGCATCCTGATGATGGAATGGTAAAGGAAATGACGGATTGTAGCAATTTTGAGCCGGTGCAGGAAGCTATCGGTGGGAAAAGTGGAATAACTTCTTATAACTATAATAACCAGAAAGTTTTGGCAGGTTATAGCAATGTCGCTTCAAGCGGTTGGGGAGTAGTTGCCCAATTACCTTCAAATGAAGCGATGGAGTCTGCCGATAAAGTAAAAATGACAGGTATTGTGTTTACTATACTTGGAATTTTACTTGCGGTGGTAGTCGGCTTTTATGCGGCGGGAGTTTTTGTTAAACCGATACATGAACTTGTGCGTGTTACACAAAAAGTGGCGGAAGGCGATTTATCTCATAAAGTTACTATAAGCAGTAAAGATGAACTTGGGCAACTAGCATCAGACTTCAACGCGATGGTTACTCATTTAAAAGAGCTTATCAAGGCTGTAACACAAACAACCGAACTTGTTGCAGCCTCTTCTGAGGAACTGGCGGCATCTGCCAATGAAGCCGAAAAAGCTAGTAATCAAATTGCGGGTACAATGACCGATTTTGCTCAGGGATCTCAGAAACAGACACAGGAAGTTGAAAAAACGCTCAAAATTGTTGCCAATTTAACCAATAATTCACAAGAAGTATCTGAAAAGACCCATTCAGCTACCGGTTTGTCGGAAAAGATGGCTAAAGCTGCCGAAATAGGTGGGGAAGCAGCACGCAATGCTACAGACAAAATGAATGATATAAAGAAATCAAGTGCTTTGACAGCGGATGCGGTAACGGCATTAGGTGAAAAAAGCAATCAGATCGGGCAGATTCTTGAAGTTATCAGCGATATTGCCAGGCAAACCAATCTCTTGGCACTTAATGCCGCTATTGAAGCCGCCAGGGCAGGAAAATATGGGAGTGGCTTTGCTGTAGTGGCGGAAGAAGTTCGAAAATTAGCAGAGCAGTCACAGCATGCTACCGGAAAAATTTCTCAAATTGTCATAGAGATACAACAGCATGCCAGTCAGGCCATGAAGGTCATTGAGGGTAATAACAGCAAAGTCTGTGATGGTGTTACTGTTGTTCAGGCGGCAGGGCAGGCTTTGCAAGACGTTTTGGATCAAATTGTTGGGACTGTCAGAATTATTAATGATATTGACGCAGCCAGCCGGCAGCAGGTTGAAAAGATGCAGCAGATGAACGAAAGCACTGACAATGTGCTGGTAATTGCCCAAGAAACCAGCAACGGAGCTGAAATGGTGGCTGCTGCAACCGAAGAAGTTACTGCATCTATGGAGGAAATCGCTAATTCAGCAGATTCGTTAGCCAAGATGGCCAATCAATTACAAGAAATTACAACTAAGTTTAGAATTTAATTCCTGGGTGTTTTGGGGGATTTCATAGCTTGCGTGGTTATCTTAGCCATATAATATCCTATTTTGTAAACCGAAATAGTTGGAGCTTAGCAATGGGCCCAGATGGAGCAATCAGTCTTTCTGGGTGTATTGCTGGGCTAAGCAAGGAAATCAGCATTGACTTTCACATAATAAATCATATATAATATATCATATATTATATATGATATGAATAATCATCAAAGGAGAAGGGAGGATAGTGAATGGAAAGTCAACAGGTTGGTCTTGCGGCTAAGGTTGCTGGATTTATTTCTGAACTCACATTCCAAGATTTGCCCGAAAAAATTGTGACAGATACGAAATATAGAATATTAGATTGGGTTGGCTGCGCGCTGGCAGGTATTCATACTAAACCATCCCAGCTTGCTGTTGCAATGGCCAAGGCTAATGGCGGCAAAGAGCAAGCATTGTTGTTGCGGGAAGGGGTAAAAGTTCCTCTAGCTCAGGCAGCATGGGCAAATGGTTTGACTGGGCACGTAGTGGAATTTGACGATGGGCACAGGCAGGCGATTGCCCATCCCGGGTCTGTTACCGTGCCGGTTGCTTTGGCACTTGCGGAATGTTTCGGCAGATCAGGCAAGGAATTCATCGCAGCCGTTGTCGCGGGTTATGAGGTTTTGATCAGACTAGGTATAGCCGTAAATCCGTCGCATTATAAAGTTTGGCATACAACAGCGACATGCGGGACTTTTGCTGCTGCGTCAGTTGCCTCGAAACTACTGAATCTTGACAGCAGAAAAACACAAATGGCACTGGGTATTGCAGGAACAATGTCAGCCGGTCTTCAGGAAACGTTTGGTACATACGCGAAGCCACTTAATGTCGGACATGCCTGTCAGAGTGGCATTCAGGCGGCGTTGCTGGCTGAGCAAGAGTTTACCGGACCAGAAGATATTATTCAAGGGAAAAAGGGATTCATTGCGGCAACCTCTTCTGACAGGGAAGTTACGTTTCTTGAACGGATTCAGGATAAAGAGTATATGTCAGATATGGCTTTTTATAAGATGTATTCGTCGTGCGGACATACTCATTCTCCGTTAGATGCGGTATTGGCAATCATGGATGAACATGAGATTGCAGCTGAAAATATAAAAGCTGTTGAAGTTGCAACATATCTTATTTCAGTTGAGCTGACCGCTGAGCTGAAAAATGGCAGTGAAGATGAGGCGAAGTTTTCCCTGCCCTATTGTATTGCTTGTGCCCTGCTATTCCATAAAGTAACCTTGAATGAATTTGCAGCAGATAAACTTCAAAGTCGGCTTATTACCGAGCTCGCTCAAAAGGTGCGGGTAATTGAAGATCCAGAAGCGACTAAGGCATTTCCTAAGCGTTTTGCTAAGGTTACGATCACTTTGCAAAACGGTCAGATCATCGAGAAACAGGTTACTGCAGCGAATGATGTTCCTCAGTACGATAGGATTGAGGAGAAATTCATGTCTCTTGCGATGCCTGGTATTGACTATTCAACGGCGTTAAAGGTTAAAGAAATGATTCTAAAAATGGATGAGCTTGAGGACGTAAGCGCACTTCTATGGCATTTGCAATAAGCGTTGGTCGTTTATCTTGGAATCCTGTGACAAATATATAACATTAGAGAAAAGGTGGGGTAAATAATGAAAATTACAAGCGTGGACATTATTGATGTAGCGAATGACCTTCAGTCATCAACTAGCAAATGGCGGCCTGTTGTTGTCAAGATCAACACAGACGAAGGTATTTCCGGCTTTGGTGAAGTCGGTATGGCATATGGCGTGGGAGCGTCAGCCGGGCTTGGTATGGCAAAAGACTTGGCAAAAATCATTATTGGCATGAATCCAATGCAGAATGAAGCCATATGGGACAAAATGCAAAAGAAAACATTCTGGGGACAAGGCGGCGGTACGGTTGTATCTGCCGGTATGAGTGCTATTGATATTGCGTTATGGGATATCAAGGGAAAGGTGTTAAATGTACCGGTATATGAGCTGCTGGGTGGAAAATGCCGTGACAATGTCAGGACATATGCCAGTCAGTTGCAATTTGGCTGGGGCAAAGCGAAGCAGAAATCTATTCTGGTTGAGCCGAAGCAATATGCAGATGCAGCGCTGCAAGCGGTTGCTGACGGTTATGATGCGATCAAGGTCGATGTAAACGAAATGGATGAGTTCGGTAATGTGAAGAAGCGTAACCTTTGTGGACCGTTGCCGGCCAAGGTGCTGCGCGTCGGATATGACCGTTTGAAAGCTATGCGTGAAGCAGTAGGGCCTGATGTTGATATTATTGTCGAAGCACATGCGCTTACCGATACTACTTCGGCAATAAAATTCGGTAAAATGATTGAAGAACTGGATATTTTCTTTTATGAAGAACCTGTTATGCCATTAAATCCGAAACAGATGAAAAAAGTAGCAGACAATGTGAACATTCCCATTGCCGCTGGCGAACGTGTTTATACCCGTTGGGGTTTCCGACCGTTCCTTGAAGACGGATCACTTGACGTAATTCAGCCCGATCTCGGTACTTGCGGTGGTTTTACGGAAGGCAAAAAGATTTGTGATATGGCCCATGTTTATGACATGACCTGCCAGGTTCATGTTTGCGGTGGGCCGATCATGACTGCAGCCGCTCTGCACCTTGAAGCGGCTATTCCAAACTTTGCTATTCACGAACTGCATCGTTACGCTTTGTTGGAGGCGAATACCAATACCTGCAAATATAATTACTTGCCGCATAACGGTGTTTATGACATACCTGATCTCCCCGGCATTGGACAAGAATTAACAGATGAGGCAATTAAAACATCTGTCGTTGAAACCGTAAAATAATCAGTAGTTTAGCTTGTATTGCCTCCGACTGTAAACAAGTTGATAGTTACTTCGCAGTTGGAGGCTATGCTCGCTTGATAAGGAGCGTGATAAATTGTGACAAAATTTAATATAACTTATGAAGAAGTTTACAATTGGGTCAAGGAAACCTGCACGCATGTTTCTCCCGACAGCTTGGTATTGCTGAAACAGGGTTTGCAAAAAGAAACTAGTCCGGGGGCAAAGGCCATGCTGTCGTCGATGTTGGACAATGTAGATATGGCAGATAAAGACGATAAACCTGTTTGTCAGTCGCCGGGTTTTCCTACCGTGTATTTTAGTTATGGCAGTGTGGAAGGGCTGGACCTGCTCAGTCAATATGTTCCCAAGGCAATGGTGGAGGCAACCGGCAACGGTTATGCACGCCCCAGTATTGTTCACTCTCTGACGCGGAAAAACCCGGGAAATAATTCGGGTGATGGTGTTCCTAACATGGAGTATCTATATTGTCCCGGCCAAGAATACATTGAAATGGTAATGAGCTTCAAAGGTTGCGGTGCTGAGCTGGGTAATGTTTATAAAACAATGACTACGGCTCAACTTGGCAGTGACTACAAAGGACTTAAAACACTTGTATATGAAACCGTGATTAACGCCGGCGGCATGCCTTGTCCGCCTTCTTCAATCGGTATAGGCATCGGTGGACAGATGGATGTTGCCGCTAAATTGAGCCGGAGAGCTGTCAGCACCCGCGATTGGCGGGATAAAAATCCTGATCCGTTGCTTAACGAACTGGAAGAAGAACTGTTGGAAAACATCAACAAGCTGGGACTCGGTCCTGCCGGCATTGGCGGCAATACAACCTGTATGGCAGTAAAAATCGGCATGGCGGCAACTCATACGGCCATTTGTCCGGTAGCCATTAATTTTCATTGCTGGGTTGCCAGAAGGATGGGCGTTCGCATCTATCCGGACGGACGGCGTGAATATTTGTTTGGAAAGGGGGAATAGCAGATGGCAACATATGAATTGAATATACCGCTCAAAAACGCAGATGTTGAAAAACTTAATGTCGGCGATACGGTATATATCACCGGTACGGTGTTTACGTCACGCGATATGGGGCATTTAGAGGTGAAAAAATTATTGCAACAAGGCGGCGAACTACCAGTTGATTTTGCCGGGAGTGCTGTGTTCCATGCTGGTCCTGTGTTGAAGAAAACTAAAACCGGTTGGGAAATGGTAGTTGTTGGTCCGACAACCAGTATGCGTATGGAGCCTTATGCGGAAATGGTTGGTCAGTTAGGTGTCAAAATGATTATTGGCAAAGGCGGCATGCGTGACGACAGCTTGAAGGCATTTCAAAAGTATAAGCAAGTATACTTGCAGGCCGCACCTGGTTGTGCCGTAAAACTTGCCTCTGCCGTGCAGGAAGTTGGCGGAGGATACTGGCTGGAAAAAGGTATGCCGGAAGCTTTGTGGCTGCTTAAGGTTGAAAAGTTTGGTCCATTTGCAGTTACCATGGATTCAAATGGCAAGAGCATTTACCAAGACATTAAAGACCAAGCATTAAAAGTGATGGAAACTTTTTAAGACTATTTTCGTGTGATATCCTATAAATTGAAGATGATTTTTAGAGCCTGCAGCACATATCTTGCTGTGGGCTTTTTGCAAGGTCTTGGTTATCGTAAAGTGAAGTTAACATACGAGGTGAATAATGGAAAATTATGATGTACTTGTAATTGGCAGTGGAGGAGCCGGTATGCGGGCGGCTTTGGAGGCTGTGCGGCAGGAAGGCTTGAGTGTCGCACTGATGACCAAAATGTTTCCTACCCGTTCCGCTACCGGTTGCGCGCAGGGCGGAATCAACGGCGCCCTTAAGAATATGGATCCGGCTGATTCACTTGAAAAACATTCTTTTGACACAGTAAAAGGCAGTGACTACTTAGGCGACCAGGATGCCATCGAATACTTTGTGAGTCAGATGCCTGACGCGATTAGGGAACTGGACTATTTCGGCGTTCCTTTTTCGCGGGACAGTGAAGGGCGTATTGCTCAGCGCAACTTTGGCGGCGCTTCCTCTCCACGCACTTGTTTCTCAGCAGATGTTACCGGGCATGTAATTTTACACACGCTTTATGAACAGTGTTTGAAACATGGTGTTAAAATGCTGACAGAATGGTATTTGCTGCAGATTGTTGTCAAGGATGGCCAACTCAATGGTGTGGTCGCTTATGACATGAAAGGCGGGCGTATTGTTCCCCTTGCTGCCAAAGCCATTGTCGTGGCTACAGGCGGCGCCGGGCGTATCTATTGGCTCAGGACTACCAATCCTTTTACCTCTACCGGTGATGGTATGGCTGCTTGCCTTGATGCCGGAATTGCACTAAAAGATCCCGAATTTGTCCAATTCCATCCTACTGGTTTGGCCGGTACCGGTATTCTCATGTCTGAGGCCTCACGGGGTGAAGGCGGTTATTTGTTAAACAATCAGGGTGAGCGGTTCATGGCCCGTTATGCGCCGGAAAAAATGGAACTAGCCACCCGCGACTTGGTTTCGCAGGCTATTGAAACCGAAATTAAGGAAGGACGGGGCTTTGGCCAGGGTCTTAGCGCTTATGTGCAATTAGACCTAAGACATCTAGGACGGGAAAAAATCCTGGAGCGTCTGCCGCAAATTCGCGAACTTGCTATCACATTTGAACAAGTCGATCCCATCGAGCAGCCCATCCCCATTCGGCCAAGTTGTCACTACACTATGGGCGGCATTGATGTGCTTGATTACCGCACTTGTACTACTGCTGTTACCGGCGTATATGCCGCCGGCGAGGCAGCCTGTGTGTCCATACACGGAGCTAACCGCCTGGGTGGCAACTCACTGGCAGACATCATAGCCTTCGGCAAATTTGCTGGCAAGGGAGCTGCCGACTGCGCCAGACAAAGACAGGTAGTCGAGGTTGCTAGTGTGGATAAGGCCGCCAAAGAATGGGAAGATAAGTTTTTCCTTGTCACCAGTCGAAAAACAGGCGCGACAATTACTGGCATTAGAGACAGACTGGCTGAGATTATGTGGAATAACGTCGGTGTCTTCCGCACGGAAGCAGAAATGGCTGCAGCAATAACCATTGTGGATCAACTGATCGAGGAGTACCAGACTGTCCAGGTGCTGGATTCAAATAAAGTATATAATACGATATTTGTCAACTATATTGAGCTGGGCAGCATGTTGTCAGTAGCCAAAGCCGTTGTCCTAGGAGCTCTCCATCGGCAGGAAAGCCGAGGCAGCCACTGTCGAGCGGATTTCCCTGAACGGGATGATGAGGGTTTTCTCAAGCATACGCTTATTACCAAACAAACAGCCGGCTACAATATATCGTATCGCCCGGTAGTCGTGACTCGCTACCAGCCGGCAGAAAGGAAATATTGATGCGTCAGATTACATATATAATCGAACGATTCGACGGAGCTCGAAAATTTACCCAGGAATATTCCTTTTCCCATCAGCCTGGAAAAACCATTCTATGGGGGTTAATTACCATAAAAGATACGCTTGACCCTACACTGGCGTTTACCGCTGCCTGTCGTTCGGCTGTCTGCGGCGCCTGTGCCATCAGGGTGAACGGACAAGCTACCTTGGCTTGCGAAACCCCGCTTGACGCCACTTTGGATCGATTTGGTGATACGCTGACGCTTGCGCCACTCCAGAACTTTACAGTAATCCGCGACTTGGTAGTTGGCTGGGAAGAAAAAACCAGGCATCTTGCAGATGATCAGACTTGGCTGATACCACAGGATAAATTTTCCGTGCAAAATGGCTGTCGCCAAAGTGCCGCTGATTTTAAAAAAATCAATACTCAGGCCGCTTGTATTTTATGTGGTGCTTGTGCTTCAGAATGTTCCAAACTCACCGCTAATCACAATGATTTTCTCGAACCTTTTACCTATTCAAAAGTGTGGAAATTTGTCGCCGATACCCGGGACAAGTCGGCGCCGGAACGTATCAAAGCCATCCTGGATAAGGGGCTCTGGAAGTGTCTGCATTGCGCAGAATGCATTGCCAAGTGCCCGAAAGGTCTGGCGCCCGGCGAGGACATCGCTCGTTTGCGCCGCCTTTCTATACAAATGGGATATACTGATAGTCCCGGCGCCCGGCATGCTTTAGCGTTTCTTCAGGATATTACCGATACCGGCCGACTCAATGAAGCCAAGTTGTCGGTGCGCAGCATCGGCGTCTTGGGCTCCATAAAGAAATTTCCGCTGGCGCTAAAACTGATACGTCGCGGCAAATTAAACCCCTTTTATTTCCCGACCAAGGTGAAAGGACATGATCAAATCAAGGCCATTCTGAATGCACTAAAGGAGAGTGAACAGCCATGAAATACGCTTTTTTTCCCGGTTGTGTCCTCGAAGGAGCTGCGAAAGAAAATTATATTGCTACAACTAAAGTCGCAAAAGCTCTCGGGATTGAATTAGTGGAGATTCCCGGCTGGATTTGCTGCGGTGCTTCCCATGCCCAGGATATTGATGAACTGACGATCACAGCCATTAATGCCCGGAACATTTCGCTGGCCGAAGCAATGGGACTGCCGCTTTTAACTGTCTGTAATACCTGTACCCTGATGTTGCGCAAGGCCAAAACACAGCTGGATAACGGTGAGAAAGAGAAAGTCAATCAGATTTTAGCCAAGGCCAATATCCATTATGCCGGTACCAGTGATATCACTCACCTGTTATGGGTGCTTGTCGGCGAATATGGATTGGCCAAGCTAAAGGCGATGGTCAGGCGTCCGCTTACCGGGCTTAAAGTGGCTGCTTACTACGGTTGTCATCTGCTTCGCCCGCCAGCAATCATGAACTTCGAAGATTATGCCAATCCACAGTCGTTGGAAAAATTAATCATTGCTCTGGGGGCTGAACCTATCGAGTTTTCGGCTAAGCTTCAGTGTTGCGGTTTTCATGCCACTTATCCGGCAGAAACTGATGTTGTCCGTATTACCGGACAGATTAATCAAAGTGCTGTTAAAGCTGGAACAGACTGTATTGTTACTCCGTGCCCGCTTTGCCAGATGTCATTAGATATCAACCAGCAGGAAGGGCAGGTGGTTGTCGGTTGCAGTCAGGAAATGCCGGTATTGCATTTGTCTCAGCTTATTGGTCTGGCGCTTGGTTTTTCACCTGCGGATTTAGGTATAAATATGTTAGTTTCCGGGCGGGAGCACTTACTCGCGAGACTATCTTGATGGATCAGGAATTTTATTAGTATAAGGGGTGTATCCTTATGGGAAAACGGGTTCTGGTTACTGCTCTGTCTTTCCGACGGTCTATGGAGGGATTAACTTTATTGAGGGATAACGGCTTTGAAGTTGTTTTGAGTCCGTACGAGCGGCCGTTACAAGAAACGGAGATGCTTGCGCAAATAGAAGGGATTTCTGCAATTGTGGCAGGTAATGATGCGATTACGGAAAAAGTAATTGCTGCTGGTGTGCCCAACCTCAAAATTATTGCCAGATGCGGCGTGGGATATAATACGATTAATGTAGCAGCTGCACAACGCTATGAAGTGGCGGTTACCACAACTCCCGGAGCCAATACCCGGTCGGTAGCGGAATTGACGCTGGGACTCATGATTTCCCTGGCAAGAGATATTCCCCAGCTTAATAACCGGATGCATAGCGGGGCATGGGCAAAGAGTGTGGGGACGGAACTGGGAGGGAAAACACTGGGAATTGTCGGCACAGGCAATATCGGCAGTGAAGTGATCAAACGGGCGGTCGCATTTGATATGAAAATTATAGCGTTTGACATGCGGAAGCGGCGCGACCTTGTTGACAAGTACGGAGACATTTATAGACCTTTAGGCGAGGTGTTTTCCGAAGCGGATTTCCTATCCTTGCATGTTCCAGCTATTCCCGAAACAATCAACATGGTTAACCAAAATACGCTTAAATTGATGAAACGGTCTGCCTACCTGATTAATACAGCTCGAGGCGAATTAGTGGTAGAGTCGGATTTAGTTAAAGCTTTGCAAACAGGAGTCATAAGTGGTGCTGCCCTGGATACTTTTGCCGCGGAACCTTTGCAGCAAGACAGTAGTCTGTTTACATTAGGCAATGTAATACTTACTCCACATATTGGGGCAAGTACTGGAGAATCATCTAATCGTGTTGGTATAATGGCTGCTGAAGAAGTAATTAGAGTCTTGTCAGGTTCAAAACCATGCTTTTCTATCCATTGACCTTTGTATAGAATAAGAGTGTAAATCAGGGTGATTATATGTAAAGTGCAATTAGAACAACGCTCTATTTCTACTCAAGTTTCAAATAATAAACTTTGGCATTGACGATACAAAAAATATATTATATATTTACATCATACTTATAATAATACCTATAAATGGGAACTTAATAATCTTGCTTGAGGTGTACACAGATGCCAATTTCGCCAATGACAAAATCGGAGTCAGTCTATCAGGAAATAAAGAGAAAAATTTTAGCGGGAATACTGGAACCAGGAACTCATCTTGTGATAAAACAAATCGCGACAGAGTACCGTGTTAGCGACATTCCTGTTCGCGAAGCGTTAAAGGAACTGAATGTTGAGGGACTGGTTGAAACAATACCGCATGTTGGTTCAAAGGTGACTGGCATTTCACCCAAAAAAATCAAGGATATGTTGCAGATCAGGGAGTGCCTGGAACCGTTTGCGGCTGAACTTGCGGTAATGAATGCTGATACGGCCTTGATCAAAAAGCTCGAAAGCTACGAAAATGAAATGGATGAGGCTTTTGCGCAAAATGACATAAAAAAGTATGGAGAAATCAACAAGGCTTTTCACCGGTTGATTATTCAAGCGAGCGAAAATCAAATTTTAATTGATACTATATTCGAAATGATGGAGTCTGAAAAAAGGATGCGGATGGTGTTCCAGATATTCCCCAATATTATCCGCGATTCCCGCAAAGAGCATCATGCAATGGTCACGTATTTCCAGCAAAAAAAGCCAAAAGAGATGAGAGAATTAATGCATCTTCATAAGAAAAGGTCATTTGATAAAATGCGAAAGTATTTTCAAGTAGATGATAATGATGTGACAGTTAAACTGAATAACTAGAATATTGAACAGGCGGGAAACGTAATCGGATTTCTCGCCTGTTTTTATTGTTATAACCAAAAGTGGAATTTTCCTAAAGAGAGGAAAAGGATAATAGTTTCCACTAGCGCCATAGTATTGTAAGAAGCTGTAGTTCATCGAAATAAGTTGTATATATTGAAGTTTCAGAAAAAACATTGACTTAACATTATATATGATATATGATATATGATATATCATATATAATGTTAAGCGGCGTGCATCACTAACCTCAAGGCAAATGTTAACGTATTTCGCTTTGTTGGGTGCAAAAGAAGGAGGAGATGAAACTAAAGGTATAAGAGTTTTAGCAAAACATGCTATAATAGCACATTATTGAGGCTTCAAGCGGCACAGTTTCGCCAGCGTACTGTCCAAAGGAACCAGAAAATACGTATCATTTTTGAAAGATGAAAAAGAGTACGATTATGAATCAGGTTATTTTTGATAGATTTACAGCAAGGAGGATATAAAATGTTAGGAATTTTGATAGCTTTGCTTGTTACAATATGGGTTAGCTATATGTTACTTAAAAAATATAAGCCTCAAGCTATATTATTGTTAGCTGGTCTTGTTCTTTTGCTTTGTACTGCCATTTTTGGTCTAGGGACACTCTTGCCCGCGAAACAATCAACCGGGCTGATTTGGTTTGATGTCTTTGAGACTGTGAAGGGACTTATGAGTAGTCGCCTAGCGGGACTAGGCCTGACTATTATGTCTATTGGCGGTTTTGTCAGGTATATGGAAAAATGCGGAGCTAACCGGGCTTTGGTTGAATTGTCGGCATATCCACTTAGACTAGTTCGTTCGCCAATGCTTGTAATGATGCTGGGATATTTGATCGGCCAAGTGATTGACGTGTTTGTTCCGAGCCATGCCGGTCTTGGTTTGTTGCTAATGTTAACAATGTATCCTATTCTGATAAAAGCCGGAATCAGTAAGTTAACTGCCGTTGCTATCATTGCTACTGCCAAGTTTACGGATATTGGGCCTATTTCTTCAAATGCTATTTTGGCGGCTCATAATGCGGGGCTGGATCCGGTTACTTACTTCATAAAATGGCAACTTCCTGTTGTAATACCTTCAATTATAGTAGTGGGCATTGCTCATTATTTTGTACAGCCTTGGTGGGATAGACGCGAAGCGAAAGAAAATACGAATACTCAGGAAGTAAGCGCGACTGAAGAAGAGAACAAGCATGAGGAAATTCCTCCCCGTATTTATGCGATTCTGCCAACCTTACCTCTAATACTAGTAATTATCTTTTGTCCTCTTTTTATCAAATCAATAAAAATGGATATTATTACCGCAATGCTAATTTGCACAATCATTGCCATGATTTTTGAATATATTCGCTTGAAGAATATTCGCTTGGTAATGGATAACATTATGACCTTTTTCGACGGTATGGGAAAGCAGTTTACTGCAGTGGTGTCTTTGATTATATGTGCTGAAGTGTTTGGGATGGGATTAGTTAAAATCGGTGCAGTAGATAGCTTGATCCAAGCAGCTCAGTCGGCCGGATTTGGTTTGAAGTCAACCATCTTAGTGACATCTATATTAATGGTCTCGTTTGCCTTCCTTATGGGTTCAGGTAATGCGGCATTTTTCGCGTTTGCCGGATTGGCTCCCAAGATTGCTGCCAACTTGAAGGTTGAGCCGGTACTAATTTTGCTGCCGATGGAAATTACCGCTGGTTTTGGACGGTGTATGTCGCCAATAACCGCAGCTATTGTAGCGATATCCGATATTGCAGGCGTATCTCCCTTCCAAGTGGCAAAACGCTGTGCGATACCAGTTTTCCTGGGGCTTATTGCTAATATTATCACTACATTCATTTTGTTTCTATAATTATAGTGATTTTTTCAAGTATAGAAATATGGTACTTTCATCTGTTTAAATTAATCTAGATTGCAAACGTTCTTAAAATGGCGACAAACCAAAGAAGCGTACCGGGCAAAATGTGCCGGTACGCTTCCTTGGTTTTTATATTAAGATTCAGTAACTGCTTCCTTACGCAGTGCTGTCCACCAATAAATAGCAATAGGTAAAACCAGCAAGGGTACACCAAGATATAAGGAAGTTCTAAGTTCTGCAGTAAAAGCGACACAGACAAGACAAGCGAGCTGTGCCCAAATACCAAACTGTGTGATATACGGAAAAAACGGAGCTTTATATTGCAGTTGGTGTTCTTCGTCCGGGCTAAGCTGTTTGCGGAAGTTGTACTGGCTCCAGCAGATGGAAATCCAGGCAATGGCTCCGGTAAAGCCTGATAAGGCCAATAGATAAGTATAAATACTCTGATCCTGGTCAAAGGTGTATAACAGTATCCCGAGCCAACAAACTCCAATCGATAGGGCTGTGGCATTCTGCGGTACGCCCTGTTTGTTTAAACGTCCCAGAAATTCAGGTGCCATTTTTTCCTGGGCCAGGGCATACATGGCGCGTGTGCAGCCATATAAACCCGAATTCGAACAGGAAATCGCCGCTGTCAAAACAACAAAAGAAAAAATCGCGCCTGCCCACTCTAGTCCATAGGCCTGGAGGGCAGCTGCAAAGATGCTCTTCTCTAAGTTGGCTTTGTCCCAGGGGAAGATAGTGACCAATAATAACATCGGAATAATATAGAGCGAGATAATTCTCACAGTAATCTGTCTGATGGTAGCCGGAATGCATTTGGCCGGGTCTTTGCTTTCGGCAGCTGCCAGACCGATTATTTCAGATCCTTGAAAATTAACTAAAATAATGACCATAGTGAGTAGTACAATCCAGTAGCCTTCGGGGGCAAATCCGCCGCTACTTAACAATACGCTGGTTCCCAGATAATCGCCGCCGCCGATAATGCCAAAGAAAATCATAATAGCTAACAGACAAAAGGCAAGGAGAGCAACAATCTTAATCAGTGCCAGCCAAAACTCCATTTCGCCAAACAAGTTAACTTCAGATAAATTTATAAAGGTAATTGCCAAACCAAACAGCACAGCCCACCACATAGCGCTCACTGCCGGAAAGAAGCTGTTCATTATAATGCCGGCAGCAATCATTTCAGATGGCACATAGGTTACCCAGGTCAGCCAGTAACACCAGCCTACACCACAGGCCCAGGCTGGAGATATATAGTCACGGGTGTAACTGATAAACGAACCGGCAATAGGCCGGGCGACTGCTAGTTCACCCAAACATACCATAACAGCATACACAATCAAACCACCTAAGAGATAGGCCAGTACAGAAGCCGGGCCGGCTTTGCCTACTACATAGCCACTGCCCAAAAAATATCCGCTGCCGATAATTCCCCCGAGGGCAATCATTTGCAGATGTCGGCTTTTAAGTCCCCTGTTTAATTGTCTTGAGGTATCCATTTGCTCCAACTATCATTCCTCCAGTATATACAAAAATGCTTTCGCAATGATTATATCACAATGATTTTTCCTGACAATGGGATTTTTGTAAAACTATCACGAGTATACAAAAAACAAGGAAAAATATTGGGCAGGAAAAGAAAGTAATTATGCTGATTCTAAGTATATTGCTATAAAAGTCATCTGCCGACAGGTTATATAGCTGTAAAACAAAGTTCCTGAAGATTGTTTAAAACAATTTGCGGGAACTTTGTGTTTATATTTACTTTTTTGAAAATTCACTATTGCTTCAACTGATATATTAGTGTAATATATCAGTTGAAGCGAAGAAATTTTTAAAGGAGGACAGTCGAGAGTACTGTGTGGGTACAAACAAGTTAAATTAAAAGGAGGAACTAATAATGGTTGATATTATAGCTGGGAGCTTACTGCTGATCACGTTTCTTGGACTAATTTTTTACTGTATGAAAGGCGGAAATCTTCTTGTAGGTTTTATTGTAACTGCAGTACTGTGGTGTTTAATTGGTCAGGTACCGATGAAAATCGTGGTAACCGATGTTTTCCAAAAATCCGTAGAAAATTACGGTGCCACAATTGCCATTATTGTTTTTGGTGCCTGGTTCGGACGGATACTTGTTGACACAGGTATTGCCGGTTATATCATAAAGAAGACCGTTGAACTGGCTGGTGATAAGCCGTTGATTACGGCTTTATTATTAAGTACGGTTTGTGCTTTAATCTTTACCAGTGCATTCGGTGTAGGTTCTGTTATGGCAATTGGTATGATTGTATTGCCAATCCTGCTGTCTCTTGGTATTGATAAGAAAACTGCATTAGGTGCTTATTTACTCGCTGTTTCGGCCGGTATGTACCTAAATATCGCATATGTTAGCCAGTTTTTTGCAGTGTTTAAAAACGTAAAATATGACGACAATTATATTCACTTTGCTATGATTGCCACCATTGTACATGTTGTCATAATGTTAGCCTTTATTATATTTAACTACAACCGTAACCAAAAAAGTGGCAGGGCTCGTGCCTGGGCCGCAGGTGTTCCCACGCAAAAAGAGACCAAAACTAGTAGTCTTAATTTCTCCTGCATTATTGTGCCTTTTATCCCTATCATCATGGTTGCTCTTTTTAAATGGCAGCCGGTTCCATCGTTCCTAATGGGGATCTTCCTTGGTTTGCTGCTGACTCGTAACATGGGTACTTACGATTTAGCTGTAGAAAAAATTCAAAAAACACTATATGACGGAATTGCCGACAGCGGTCTTTTAATTGGCATGCTGTACAGTGTGAACATTTTCCAGGCTGCTGCTAAACAAGTTGCGCCTATTTTGCAGCACATGCTGGGCGGCATTATCCCCACTACTCCGGTTATGATTCTGGCTGGTTTTTGCATACTGGCGCCGCTAGCGCTGTTCCGCGGCCCACTGATGATTTGGGGTTCCGGTATTGCGCTGGTGTCTATCTTCCAAGCTATGGGTATCTTCAGTGAAATGTTCTTGTTTGCGTTATTCCTAATTCCTCCGGTAGCGATTGTGGCAAGCGCCTGCCCGACACAGTCCTGGAGCATGTGGGGACTAAGTTATGCCAAGGTCGAACCGAAACAATACATTCAAACCAACTTGCCTTGGGCCTGGGTTATTCTTATCATTGTCGAGATTCTTGCGTTTGTTATGATTGGTAATGTTTGATTAGCGGTAAAGATAAGTTAGCGTTTGGAAACAGTGAGTGAAATGCAACAAGAAAATTGACGTTTGGGATTGTGCCAGGTGGAGCAGCAAGCCGCTTGGCACAGCCAAACATTCGGAGGATTTTATTATGAGCAACAGAGCAATTCGCATCGGTATCGACGTTGGCGGTACGCACACCAAGGCTGTCGCAATTGACAATAATACAAATGAAATCGTGGGAAAAGGCTCGGTAATGACTACCCACCACCACGAATGTGGAGTGGCCACAGGGGTTGTGGAGGCATTCCAAAAGTGCCTTGCCGAAAATGATATCAAACCGGAAGAAGTTATTTTTATTGCTCATAGCACCACCCAGGCCACAAACGCTTTATTAGAGGGAGACGTTGCTCGCGTAGGTGTAATTGGTATTGGAGGGGGCTTCATAGAAGGATACCTTGCCAAACGACAGACACGTATCAAAGATATTGATCTTGGTACTGGCAAATTTATCGAAATTGACCATGATTACATAAAAATCAATGAGATGTCGCCTGAAAGAATAAAAGCGACGATTGCTGATATGGTTAGTAAGGGAGACCGGGTTATTGTTGCCAGCAAAGCCTTTGGTGTTGACAATATGGTTGAGGAAAGTCTTGTGGCTGAAGAAGCTGAACGCCAGGGTATTCCCTGCTCAATGGCTTCTGATATCACAAAACTATATGGTTTGACTACACGAACCCGCACGGCGGCTTTAAATGCATCTATTCTTCCTAAAATGTTTGAGACTGCCAATTCGACCGAACAAAGTGTGCGTTCTACTAATATAAATGTGCCATTAATGATTATGCGGGGCGACGGCGGTGTAATGGAAATCAACGAGATGAAAAAACGTCCTATTTTAACTATGCTGTCAGGGCCGGCTGCTAGTGTTATCGGTGCTTTAATGTATTTGCGGGCTTCCAATGGCATTTATTTTGAAGTTGGGGGAACTTCCACCAACATTGGGGTTATTAAAAATGGTCGTCCGACTGTTGACTACTCGATTATTGGGGGGCACCGCACCTATGTAAACAGTCTTGATGTACGCGTATTAGGGGTTGCCGGCGGCAGTATGGTGCGTGCCAGGAAGGGAGAAGTGGTTGATGTCGGACCACGGTCTGCACATATTGCCGGCATGGGCTATGCTTGCTTTACTGAGTCTGCCCTGTTTGACGGCGCAACTTTGTATCATATAAAACCTCGCGACAATGATCCTGCTGATTATGTGGCAATCAAGCTAAATAATGGCGAAAGTGTTACTATAACCAATACCTGCGCGGCCAATGTGCTCGGGATTTTAGCAGAAAACGACTATGCGCGCGGTAACAGTGAATCAAGCCGCAAGGCTATGCAGCTTCTGGCCGATGAAGTTGGTCTATCGATAGAAGAAACTGCCAAAGCCATTTTAACAAAATCCTGCGAGAAGATTATACCAGTCATTGAAGATTTGATTACCAAATATAAACTTGAGCGCGAGCAGATTGTATTGGTGGGTGCTGGCGGCGGGGCAGGCACTCTGCTGACCTTTACCGGCAATATGATGAATTTTAAATATCAAATCCCCCAAAATGCCGAAGTAATTTCCTCGATTGGTGTGGCACTTGCCATGGTTCGGGAAATGGTGGAGCGGACGATTGCCAATCCTACGGCGGCTGATATTGCACAGCTAAAGAAGGAAGCCAAAGAACTTGCTGTGAACAGTGGTGCGGTGGAAGACAGTATTGAGGTATATGTGGAGATTGATGATCAGGCGCAGAAGGTTACTGCGATTGCCATGGGTTCTACAGAAGTAAAAACCACTGATTTAATGAAAAGCTGCACCGAAGAAGAGGCACTCGAAATTGCGGCAGAAGCCATGAGTCTTGATAAAAGTGCGCTCAGGATGGCTGCTGATAATGGATTAATATTTGTGGTTACTGCTGACAAAAACGGGAAGACTCCGGTAAATGTTATTGATAAAAAAGGTTTTGTAAAAATCCAGCGGGCAAATGCTGTTGTGGAACGTACTACTATTGCCAATGCTGCCGACACCCTTCGCAGAATGTGGGATATTACCAGTAACTTTTCGCGCGAAGTACGTATTAACCCTGACGTTTATGCAATTGTCGGTTCGCGGGTGCTGGACTATTCCGGTATTCCCGAATTATTGCAGGTTACTGGCTTGGTTGAGGCTGAACTTGGCGAATATAGGCCAGAAGACGAACTTATTTTAGTGCTTGCCCGTAATGAAGCGCCATGATTGCAGCCAAACGTGATACCTTCGTAATGCGTCGGGCGGTGCAGACAGCGCTAGCATGTCAGGATAGGTTATGGTACCGCTCTATTTTGAAAAACGATCTTGTCGGTTGCAAACTTAGTGTTGTCGAAGAACTTGCAGTAGTCGATGGGGCAATACAAACTGCCGAAAGCCTGGCACAGCACATCATACAGCAGTATGGAATGCTTTCACCACAGAAACTTGCAGGCCTTATGGGGTTAAAAATTGTAGAATGTATCGGCGATTTGGTAGAACCATACCTAAGACTCGGGCTTTATGAGCCTGGTATCCGGACGATTAGTGTTAATGAAAGTGCAATTCTCTTGATACGGCATTTTATAAGTGCCAATGGTTTGCAAAGGGAGACTCCGGTAGACGAGATTTTGCGAATTGTGCTATTTCATGAGATTTTTCATGCACTGGAGGAGGATACTCCGGGCATTTACACCCGCAGCAAGATGCTTAAGCGCAAAGCATTAGGGATATTTCCCTATAGGCGTGGCTTGAGCAGTGTGTCAGAAGTAGGGGCAGTGCATTTTTCTAAATGCATGACAGGTATTGGCTACTCCCCTTGTATCTATGAACGCTATTTGCTATTGGCGCTAGAGCAGCTATCAATTGATTTTTTGTCGCCGACCGTGTAGAATGAAAGGAAAAATGTGGCGGCATAAAGAGAAGCATGGTAAGCGCCTGATCGCTTTGCTGAAAATGTCGTTTTTAATTAGAAGGGGAGCTAGCATTGCAGTATGACGACCAATTGGCGTTTTTGAAAGAGCAAGCTTTGCATAGTGGTGAGGTATATCCGGTGTTGCGGCGCGCCATCGTGGAACTATACTTGCGACCAGGCGCTGTTTTGAGTATCAAGGATATCTGCGAGCATTTTGAAATGGGCCGTTCTCCTGTGCGCGATGCTCTCGTACGCTTGGATCAGGAAGGGCTTGTGACTTTGTTGCCGCAACGCGGTACGATGATTTCACAAATTGACCTTACGCGCGTGGATCAGGAACGTTTTTTGCGTCTTTCGGTAGAGGAAGAGGTAATGAAACTGTTTATGGCTTGCCATACGCCGTCAGATATTACCTTGCTGCATGAGCTTTTGCGTCAACAGCAGGAACTGTGTGATCAGAAGGATACAGATCTTCGCCGGTTTCTCTGGCTTGATGAAGAATTTCATCAATTGTTTTATACTGTGACAGATAAACTGTTTTGTTTACAGGCTTTGCAAAATGTAAGCGGACATTATCGGCGCTTGCGACTCTTGACCTGTGATGAGCGGAACACTTTGCGGGAAGTTTTGCGTGAGCATAATGCATTGCTTACTGCACTGCAGGCGCGGGACACTGAGCAGATGTGCAACATCTTCCATTTTCATTTAAGGCGGTTGGATCGCGAGGAACGTCTTATTGTAAAAAAATATCCATATCTATTTAAAAGCGATAACAGTCATGAGCAATTGAGCCCTATGTGGAAATCAGATTATCTGCAAACCTTAAAAACAGAAAGAACCTGAAAAAACGGAACTCCTGCCAAACTTTTTGACAGGAGTTTTTTTGTTATTTCTAAACTATTTGTTTGGCGCCAGAAACGGATTTCTCCATTCCATCAGTGCCGCATAGTCGCAGGAAGGTAACCACCGGATCATAGAGCTACTGCCTCTAGGTATTGGTCGGCAGTCAGTGTTTTGGCATGCTCGCGATAGCCGGTACAGACAATCATTACCAATCGCAAGGGCTTGATGGCAGGTTATGGGAAAAAGTGATATACTGGGATTTAAGAAGTAGACAACTGTAAGCTAAGGCTGGTCCATAATGACCTTATTAGTTGCAATAAGGATTAAGGTGGTGCCAAATGAAAGCTGTATATCATAAAAAAGAGGACTGCAGCGGCTGCAGTGCCTGCTACAGCATTTGCCCTCAGCAAGCGATTGCCATGAAACCTGATGAAGAAGGCTTCTTATATCCGGAAATTGAAGAAGAGTATTGTGTTGATTGCGGCGCTTGCACAGCGGTCTGTCCGTTGATAGTTGACGGCAGCTACAAAGAGACCGGAACTCCTGATTTTTATGTAGCACGCCATAAATCTCCATCGGTTTTACGTGAGTCCACCTCAGGCGGCGCCTTTACTGCAATTAGTGAAGCGGTGCTACGAGAAAATGGTGTTGTGTATGGTGCTGAGTATGATGAGACTTTACGGGTTCGCCATCGGCGGGCGTTGAAGCGAGAACAACGTGACCGGCTGCGGATTTCTAAATATGTGCAAAGTGACATGGGAGATACCTACGCACAAATTAAAGCCGATTTACAAGCTGGTTTTACCGTGCTATTTACCGGAACCCCTTGCCAGGCCGCAGGGCTACGTGGCTATATCGGTAACTCGTCGCTAACTGACAGCCTGTATATTTGCGACCTGATCTGCCACAGTATTCCCAGCCCGCTGATTTGGGAAGAGTATAAGCGGCTGCTTGAACGGGAAACCGGTGGCAAGCTTGTCAGGGTGCAATTTCGTTCCAAGAAGTACGTCTGGAGCCGCGAAAACAGTAATAAAGGATTTCTCTATGGCACCGACAATGGCCTAGAACAGGAAGATGATCGCTTTTACCAGTTGTTTTTTGCGGTGGGAGCCATCACCCGTCCGTCTTGTTCGAAATGCCGTTTCACTGATATTCATCGTGCGTCTGATTTGACCATTGCCGATTATTGGGGTATCGAAAAATATAGTCCAGACTGGTATGATCCGCTGGGGGTTTCGGTGATTCTGGTTAACTCGGCCAAAGGAGCGGAGCTTTTCGAGCAATGCCGGCAGGAGCTGGTCACAGAAAACCGTCCAATGGAAGAAGCGCTGGCTGAGCAAAGACGGCTGCGCGAACCGGCGGAATTGCCGGAAAACCGCGATGTTTTCTGGGATGAGTACCATAAATTTGGTTTTGATTATGTTATTGGGAAACTGACAAAATAGTAAAGCAAGAAGGGAGATATTCAGATGTGAAGATGGGGATATATATGCGTAACACAACTATTGCAAGAGTCTGTATTTTGCTTGTACTGTTTGCCACTTGTGTCACTTCTATTGTTAGTGCGGCCAGCACAGAACAAAAGCGGCAATCTGTCCGCAACATGGCTGATGAAACCTTGGACAGGTTATACCAGGTACATCCTGCAGCCCGCTCGGCTGTCGAAAATGCTGCAGGCTATGCCGTCTTCAGCAATCACGGAATTAAGATCCTGGTGCTGGGAAGCGGGCATGGCAAAGGGGTAGCTATTAATAATAACAGCGGTCAGGAAGTATTCATGAAAAAAAGCGAAGTCGGACTTGGGCTGGGTTTGGGAATAAAAGATTATAGTGAGGTTTTTGTCTTTGAGAAGCAAAAAGACTTCGAACGTTTTATTGACCGGGGCTGGAGTTTTGGCGGCCAAGCCACAATTGCAGCAACCGATGGTGTAAATGGCGGTGCTTTTCAGGGAGCGGTTTCTATTTGGCCTGGTGCCTGGATGTATCAGTTAACTGACAAAGGGCTTGCTCTTGAACTCACCGGACAGGGAACCCGGTATTATAAAGACAATGACCTTAGCTAATATAGTAAAGAAGATATAAAAATGGTCGCTGGTTTAGCCAGCGACCATTTTTATAAGTTTGGAGCTGAATCTTTTAAGAACCCTGGATGGTCTGAAGCACCTGAGCAACTTCATTGCCAACCATGTCGGACAGTGTATCAAGAACAGACGCCGCCTCGGTTCCGTCCGGACGGGTAACTGTTTTATCGACAACATAGGCGCTGTCAGTTGTAGAAAAAGCCTTTAAATCAAGTGCTACATCCAGCGGACGGGCCGACAGCAAAATAATATAATTTACATGGCGGTCTTTTCCGTACTGTGCCAGCCCTTCCGGGGTAGCATCGGCAGCGCTGTTAATATTGCAACGTTTAAGGTCACGTAACACTTCATTGCCGGACTGGACTTCACTGCCCAAAAATAGGGCATTTATTTTAAACCGGATAACCTCGTTGAGCGCTTTATTTAGGATATCTACTCCGGGAACATAGTGACCGGAAGTGTCAATATAGAGAGCGACAGCCGCACTTGCATTGCCGTCGGCAGCAGCAGCCGGAGCGATGGTTGAACTCATGACTGCAAATGTCAGGAGAAAAATAAGCAGAAGTTTTTTCATTACAATAACACCTCATTTGGTTAAATATGTGATTAGGGATATGACTTTTATTATAATAGCGCAAATCCGAGCAAATTACAAAAAAATAATTCCAGTGAATAAACATTATTATAAAAAAACTGAACCACAATAGCAGGAATTCAATTGGTAAAAATTGAAACAAATAATATATTTTATTATTAAAGGAGGCTTATGGCTAATGAAAGGGAATTCTCAATTAATTGAAACGTTAAATTCACTGCTGGCGGATGAATTAAGTGCAATTAACCAGTACATTGTTCATTCCGAAATGTGTGCTAACTGGGGGTATGAAAAGCTGCATGCGCGTTTTGAAAAACGAGCTATCGACGAAATGAAGCATGCTGAGAAACTAATTGCCAGGATACTTTTCCTCGAAGGCATTCCGGTTGTTTCTAATTTAAATCCCATCCATATCGGCAGTGACGTAATCAAACAACTCGAGAATGACCATATTGCCGAAGAAGGTGCTATCGCAGCCTATAATGCAGCAATTAAACTAGCCGGAGAAGTAAATGATTTTGCTACTCGTGAACTCCTGGAAGACATCCTAAAAGACGAAGACGACCACATTGATAAGATTGAGGAGCTGCAGGATCAAGTTTCGCACATGACGCTGCCCATCTTTCTTACCACCCAAGTGGGCTGATAATTTAAACTTAATTGTAAAAGCAACACTGCGACCGCGTTACCTTGAAGTGACTGCGGTCGTTTTCTTTTAGGCGGTAATTACAAGGGTGAATTATTTGGATTGATTGCGACTTGCTTGACATAAGGGTAGAATATAAAGATATAGACTAAAAATTTCTAACAGTTAGTTTGGAAAAAATCACGGTGGTCATATTAATACAGGATGTGGTTTATATATGGCATATGTTATGCTCATAACTGCCGTTATGATGTGGAGTTTTGTCGGGGTTTTGGTAAAGTACGCGTCCATGATGGTAGACAGCAGTATGATTACGGTTTGTCGGTTTTTATTTGGCGTAATTTTTCTGGGCGCCTTAATCAAACTAAATAAACAAAAGTTTGATTTTGATTGGAGAAATAAATGGGTTTGGATTGGCGCGATAGGCAAATGCGTTAACTATATTTTTGAAAACATTGCCGTATCAATTGGCTTTTCTTACGGTATTATTATTAATATGCCGATACAAACAGCATTTCTTGCCCTTGTGTCTGTATTCTATTTTGGCGAAAAAATCAATTTGCGCAAAATCATTTCTATTTTACTCTGTCTTGCCGGAGTAGTTCTTGTTAGTGGGAAAGGCTCATTCTTGACAATGATAACGTCTAATATAACAACAATCCTATTTGCCATTGCAGCAATTGGGGCAGGTATTCACATTGTCAGTCAGAAAAAACTGCTTGGTCGCATGGATTCGGCTAATATGAATTTCTCGACATTCTTGTTATGTACAATTATTACAGGGATTCCTTTGCCCTATACTTTTCACACTACCGGCGAGTTCAGTTGGATTGCTTTATTTTCTCTGATAGCGTTAGGGCTTATCACCGGTATGAGCTTTTATCTTACGTCAAAAGTGCTGGGAAAGCTGCCGCTCTTAACTATTACCATTATGACTAACCTTAGTGTGATATTTTCCCTGTTGTGGTCCTGGATTTTCTTTAATGAGCCGATTGATGAATATGTAATATTGGGGACAGTTACGTTTATTGTTGGAATCATATTGCTCAGTATACCGGAAAAAAGTAAAAAACAGTGTGATTTTAAGTGAGAATAGGGAAAGGATAAAATATTCTCTAACAGGGGTGGAAACATGGAAACCGTTAGTATAGCAGCCTGCGAAACGTATCATTATGAAGAGGTAGAAAAAGCGGTGTATGCATGCTTACACTGCTTCTCTGAGCTGAGAACCAGAATGAAAAGCGGTTCAAAGGTGCTTGTTAAGATAAATCTGTTAAAACGCAATGCTCCTGAAGATGCCGTTACTACTCATCCTGCGGTGGTTGAGGCCGTTGTTCGCTATCTTCAGGCGGCAGGCTGTCAGGTTATTATCGGCGATAGTCCGGGCGGCCCGTTTACGGTTGGCCGGCTAAAGAGTATTTATAAAACTTCAGGAATGCTGGAAGTGGCAGAGCGGACCGGCTGCGAACTAAACTATGATACTGCAGCAGTCGCTGTCATTAATGACAAGGCGCAGCGCCTTAAGAATATGCAAATTATTAAAGTGGCTCAGGATGTTGATTTTATTGTGTCGGTGGCCAAACTCAAAACACATGGCATGATGGTATATACCGGGGCAGTCAAAAATTTGTTTGGCGTCATTCCCGGACTTATCAAAGCAGAATATCATTTTAAAATGAAAAGCGCGGAAAATTTTGCCCAACACCTCATTGATATCTGTGAATATTGTAAACCGGTTTTTTCGGTAATTGACGGTATTGAGGGGATGGAGGGCGACGGGCCTTCGGCCGGGCAAAAAAGGCAGGCAGGTCTGATATTGGCGGCTGAGAATCCGTACGCGCTGGATACAGCCGTGGCCGAGATTATCGGAATCAAACCACATACCATTCCCACAATCAAAGCTGCCGCGGATAGAGGGCTGTTTAGCGGTGAAGTGAGGGACTTGCAGGTGCAAGGTCTGCAATTGACAGATATACATATATTGCCGTTTAAATTACCAGGCTCACTGCACGAAAACCTATTGGCCGGAGTTTTGCCAGGCTTCATAGCCGACTTTGTGGAAAATACTTTGCGGGCGAGGCCCTTGTTTAATTATGAATTGTGCGTTTCCTGCGGTGACTGTCAGCGGGCCTGCCCGGCCGGGATTATCACAATGAACTCAGGCAAGCCGGTGGCTGACCTGGATAAATGCATCAGCTGTTTTTGCTGTCATGAGTTATGTCCCAAGAAAGCCATTGATATCAAGAAACATTGGCTTCATCGGGTGGTATTTAAATAAGGGTTAGTCATTAGATGAAATCCTTTCGACATATATCGGAAGGGTTTTTTACCCCAACAGAAAGAATGACTTTCTTAAAAGCAGGATAAGGGCAACATCGGCGTGCGCTTTCGCTAAAAGCTCGGCGCAAGCCGTGTTTTCTTTAGCATTATTGTAAAACTAAGCATGTAGACATGGGAGGAAGTGGTGAAATAGATGCAGTTAGATCGCTTGAAAATAACGCTTGTTTTTTTTGCAGCCATTTTAGTAGTGGGTATTATGGGTTTTATGTTTTTTGAAAACCTGACGTTTTATGATGCCGTTTATTTTACAGTTGTTACAATTGCTACTGTAGGCTTTGGTGATATTGTCCCGAAAACACCGGCTGGAAGGTTGTTTACCTGTTTGTTTATAATTGTTGGCGTGGGTCTGGCCTATTACACTTTTATGTTAGTTATTAGTCTGTCGATAGAAGGTCGGTTGAAAGACTTCTTTGGGAGGAAAAAAATGAACAGACGTATTGCGGGGTTAAATAATCATATTATTGTATGCGGCGCTGGAAAAGTAGGCGGAAATGTGATTCGCCGCCTGCAGGAGGAAAACCAGAATTTTGTAGTCATTGAAAAGGACGTGCAGCTTTATGAAGAATTGTGTGAACAAAAGATATTAACTCTTCATGGCGACGCAACTCTTGATGAAGTGTTATTGCAAGCCGGCGTCAAAAGGGCGAAAGGCTTGATTACCGCTTTATCCCATGACGCCGATAATGTATATGTTACGCTTACCGGCAAAAGTCTTAATCCGGACATGACAATTGTTGCCAGAGCAGACCGGCCGGAAGCAGAAGAAAAACTGTCCCGGGCGGGGGCCACAACAGTCATTTTTCCATCGGTAATGGGCGGACGACAAATGGTATCGGCCATGATTAAACCTGTTATTATGGATTTTGTCGAAAACTTGTTTTATAATCAGGAATTGCATTTGGACATAGCTGAGGTTAAGGTGCATGCAGCATCACCCTTGGTCGGAAAAAACTTTATTGAAAATGATATTAAAGGTCGGTTTGATTCTATTGTAGTAGCTATTAAACGCGATGAAAAACTGATTACCAATCCTCCGGGAACGCAAGTAATACAAGCTGGTGACATTATGATTGTGCTTGGACAACGGGCCACTTTGAGTAAACTAAATGCACTGGCATTGGCAGAATAAGAAAAAGTGCAGGAAAGAGTTGCTCCCTGCACTGAAATATGCTGCTATTTGATCAGCTCAACTTGACCTGATTCCAAATGATATTTTGCTCCCACAATTATAACACCATCTATATGAGCGAGAAGTGGATCAGCATGTAAGTGTGCAACCATATTGCTTATGTTGGCATCAGCCGACGCTTCATATATATTGGAGGAATTTGCTGCACGGGCGGTGTCAACAGCAGGTTGAATTTTAGCGGCAATGGCAGCAATATTAGGCGGGATGTCACCTCCGTCAACTGTCGCTTTAACAGCGCCGCATTTTTCGTGGCCTAAGACAACAATTAATTTGGTGCCGAGATGTTCCACCGCATATTCGACACTTCCCAGCTCAAGCGAGTCAAGAACATTGCCGGCCACCCTTACAACGAAAAGATCTCCGAGACCCTGGTTGAAGATGATTTCCGGCGGAACCCGGGAGTCAGAGCAGCTTACAATTACGGCAAACGGATGTTGGACTTCTGTTAATTTGCTCCGGCGCTCTTGCCCAATTTGCGGCATTGTATACTTATCAGTGACAAAACGCTGGTTGCCCTCAATCAGCAGCTTTTGGGCAATATCGGCAGGAACAGCCGCGGTGGTAGCGGACGCTAGAACCGGAGTAATGAAAACAAAGGCAAACAACAGAGCAAGCAGGGGAGAAACGGAATGCTTTTTCATTAAATCTACTCCTTTAACTAACATATTCTAACAAATATACTTCGGGGATATAACTGTCGATTCCTTCCGCAATTTAGCGTTATAAAATCCCGATTAAGCGCAACGGTGTCCTGCTGCTGCCAAGGCTTAGCAGGACAAAGAGTTGGTGGCAGAGAAGTAACCTAACACTGTCTTAAGAAAGATTTCCAAGGACTGCAGTCATTAGAACAGGTTACTTATCAGATAAAATTATGCAGGGGAGGTTACAAAATGCAAGGGTTGGTCTTTAATGAAAAGGGATTGCGGTATGTTACTGCGTACCCACAGCCCAAACCACAGGCTGATGAGGCGCTGATCCGAGTTACTTACGCCGGTATTTGTAATACGGACCTGGAAATAATGCAGGGTTATAAAGGCTTTCACGGCATTCTCGGGCATGAATTTGTTGGAGTTGTTGAGGCTTGTGCAGACAAACAGTATGTTGGTAAACGTGTTGTCGGTGATATTAATATCGGCTGTGGAGAGTGTGAATTATGTGCTGGCGGTCACCCACATCACTGTGTAAATCGCAAGGTTTTGGGGATTACCGGCAAGGACGGAGCGTTTGCCAGCTATCTTACCTTACCGATTAAAAATTTACATATCGTGTCAGAAAAAATCCCCAATAAAATCGCCGTGTTTGCCGAACCGCTTGCCGCAGCCCTGGAGATTGTTGAACAATGCCACATAAAACCCAGTGACAATGTGGCCGTACTTGGCGATGGCAAGCTGGGGCAGCTTATTGCGCAGGTATTGACGCTTACCGGCTGCCGCCTGACAGTCATCGGCAAACATCCGGCAAAACTGTCTTTGCTAAAAGAAAAGGCGCGAATTGTTCCCTACAATCCGGTAGAAACCACCCGGGTGTTTGATTTGGTAGTCGAGTGTACCGGCAACGAAACAGGCTTGCAATATGCCGGACAAATTGTTAAACCACGCGGAAAAGTAATCTTAAAAAGTACCTTTAGTAGCCAAAATGGAGCAATTGGGGCGCAGTGGGTTGTCAACGAGCTTAGTCTTACCGGATCACGCTGCGGTCCAATAGACGGGGCGCTGCGGTTAATGGAACGAGGGCTTGTTGATGTCGAGCCGTTAATTGGTGGTATCTACAACCTGGACGACTGGGAGAAAGCCTTTGCTGATAATAGTGGGTTAAAAGTGCTGTTAAAACTTCAGTAAAATAAAGCTAGAACATCAGATAAATTTCCCCGGCAGGAACTGATTCTGCCGGGGAAATTATTTTTACAATATGAATTTTAGTTGATTGTTACTAATTCACTCATCGTCAGTTTTGTGTAGGGGTTGCGCGATCGCCGTAGTACTGTCTACTTTATCCGATGACTAACCCGCTCTAAGACTCCCTCTCTACAAGCAGGAGTCTAGAGCGGGTTCCCTGGAAGTTTAGTCTACTTTATCACAGCCGAGTTGGTTTTCCATGATTTCCATGGTCTCCCGCATCTTTTTCTGATAATAGCCTGTTAAGCCAAGCATGCGGTAATCATTAAGAAAATTGACCTTTTCGGCTGTTTGTTTGGTGGCTGCTGCTGTTTGCAGACCGGCATTGGGCTTAGCTGAAGTAGTGCTGTCTTCATTTTTGTCGCCAGCACTTTTTTTATCAGTGTCATCTTCTTTGGCAGAGGATTTACCGATAAGGATTTTCATATTTTTGCCGATAACTATATATGTATAGATAGTATCGCCTTCTGTAACCGTGACATATTTCCAGCCTGCAGAAGTGCTATTATCTGACTGGGACGAATTGCTTTCCAGCTGCCCTCGCACAGCTTGGCTGGCTGTTAGTGATGACATTCCGGACAACATCATGTACCACTTCCTTTACATAATCTACCTTATATATCGTATATTTCCAATAATTTCTTAATAGAATAATGAATAAAGTATAAATTAATGACTGCGTATTCTAACAGGTATTAGGCATTATCTGCTAGTTGAGGCCGTGGAGTAATCACTCAGATTGGAATTAAGGCCTATTCAACACCACTCCTTAGGTAGACTTTTGGTCTATATAGGGAGTATTTTCTTGCGTACATGTTTTGGGGTTTTAAGGGAAACCTAAGACTCTAGGGGGTAATCAGGCATGGATAAACCTCAGCAAATAAGGCTAAATAAATTATCGGCCAGCCATCCGGGCTGTTCGCTTGCCAAAACGTCTCAAACTTTGGCTGCTTTACAAAAACAAGTAAAACTGAGTAAAGACATAGAAACGGCAATTCGTAGTACTGCAAAGAAAATGCGTACAGTTGCAGCTCCGCCTGGACAACCCTTTCTTTTCACAAATAATATCGATATTAATGAGCGACTTGTGCGCAGCGCCCTAATACGCTGCGATGATATTAAATATCGTCGTTTTGGAGCAGGTAAAGCCAAGGCCTTATTAGTGTATTTAGGCGGACTAACAGATACAAACAAATTAGAAAAGACGGTAATTGAATGTTTAACAGGCAGATTAGAAAGTTACGAATCATTTGGTGACGTAAACGAGATTACCAATCTCTTAATTACTGCCGCGGAGGTTACCGTTGTTGCGAAACCTACGGAAGTAATAACCAACATTATAAGGGGTATGCCACTTTTATTGATTGATGGTATTTCAGACGCATTGTCCATTGATGCTGCCAAATATGAAAAAAGACAAATCAGCAAGGCTGAAAATGAAGATGTCGCAAGAGGGCCTCATGATGCCTTTAATGAAACACTAAGTGACAATATCGCTTTAGTAAGGCGGCGGACCAAGGACCCGGACTTAAAGGTTGAAATATTTGAGATTGGTTCCAGAACACAAACTGCAGTTGCCCTATTGTATGTCGATGACATTATAAAGTCTGGCTTGGCAGATGAGGTCCGAAATCAACTATTGTCGATTCAAATCGATAAGGTTATTCTTTCAGCTAATATTGAAGAGTTCTTGAGTAACCGAGTTTGGAATCCGTTCCCCCAGGTTTTAACCACCGAACGGCCGGACAAGACTGTTGCCGGTCTCTATGAAGGTAGGATAGGCATTCTTGTTGATAATTCTCCGACAGCGCTGATTTTTCCGGTATCACTACAGGATTTTATGCAGTCTGTTGATGATTATACACAACGACCTGCTGTGGTGAGCTTAATCCGATTTACTCGGTATTTAGCAGCATTTACGGCTGTTTTTTTGCCAGCGCTTTATGTAAGTGTAGTGTCTTATCACCCTGGTATGCTTCCCTCTGGGCTGGCTTTTTCTATTGCTGAGCTCAGGGCTAGAACACCGTTTCCAGCGTTATTAGAAGCATTCTTGATGGAAGGGCTTTTGGAAATATTCCAGGAGGCTATTGTCCGATTACCGCAAAAATTGGCTGCGGCCGCAGGGGTTGTAGGCGCCTTGGTCATCGGGACGACAGTTGTAGAAGCCGCGTTAGTCAATGCATTATTGGTTGTTGTAGTCGCCCTCACCGGTTTAGCTGTGTTCAGCATGCCTTCCTATACTTTTGGTATGGCTTTGCGTTTTTTTCGGGTTCCAGTTCTGATAGCTGCTGCTACTTTGGGGCTGTACGGAGTTATTATTTCTATTATTTTAATGATTGTTTTTCTCTGCTCATTGCGAACATATGGCGAATTTTATCTGGGAGATATTTTTGACATTACTCTTATAGAAGATTGGAAGGATGGATTGGTGCGATTGCCAGCCAAATTTTTAACATCCCGTCCGAAAAGGCTTGGGCCTAAAGATAGGACTAGAATAGGTGGGTGAGGTTAATGGCCAATCTTGAGGCAAAGGTAAAAATGTCACCCTGGCAATTGGGAATTGTCGCCACCTCTGGTTTGCTTACCGCCCGGCTTCTTCCCGCAACAAGTCATTTTATAAGCTATGCGGAACAATTCGCCTGGCTAAGCTCGACACTTGCTGGTTTGTTTTTTTATTTAGCAGCCTATCTAATGATTCGTCTTGGTGAGCAGTTTCCGAATGAAACAATAGGCGAATATATTCCACGGCTATTGGGGAACAAGGCTGGGGCTGCCGTTTTTCTTGTTTTCATAACAGTACTGCTCGTAAATATCATCAATTGCGCAATAGCGATTACTACGTTGAGTACTATATTTCTATTCGACCGGACCCCGCAGGCGGTTTTAATCATCGTTCTATTGATAGCTGTAGTTTACTGTGCCATGCAGGAGTGGGGAACTATTTTGCGCGTTATTCAGATGTTAGTGCTTGCACTGCCCCTGCTTTATATTTTTTATAGCCTTGTTTGGCTTAATTTTGAGCCGCTCAATCTGTTGCCGCTTTGGCCAGATAACTTTATCGGGATATTGCAGGGGATTCCCTATCACACAGACTATTATGCAGGGTATGAGTCCTTACTAGTACTTTTGCCGTTAGCAAGTCGCGGAAAGGTTAGTTTTGCCCGAACTGTGGGGTGGGGCTTTTTGGTGATTACCGCAATCTATGTTGTAGGTGCCGTAGTGTTAGTCGGCAGTATCACGGCTAAGACGATAGCCAATGTCCCCCAAGCGGTAATTTATGGAATGAAGAGCATCGAGCTGCCGGGAACCTTTATTGAGCGATTGGAAAACTATATGATTATGTTTTTTATGCCAGTAACGTATATCTCTATGGTTCTAAGTTATTTCGCTGTAGCAGAAGGGTGCCGGAAATATTTAAAATACAATGATCACCGGACATTTATTCCAGTCTTTTTGCCTCTGCTTTTTTTTGTTAGTAGTTTTATGGATACCCCTTATCGGCGGGAGATGTTCCGAGATTTTAGTATGTTTTTGGCTTTGTTTTTTTCTTTTGTCATTATTCCTATACTATTATATCTAGTTGGGAGGAAGAAAGGCAGTAATCAACAATGCTAAGCAGAATGAATAAACGAAATCCTGCTCATATAGGCTGGCGAATTTCCGTAGCTGGAATTGCCATCTGGGCTTGCATGCTTACAACAGGGTGTTGGGATGCAAAAGAAACGCAAGACCGCAATTTTGTTTTGATTGCCGCGATTGATGATGCCGATATTGTAAAAAAATCAGAGGATGAAAAACAAATAGCCCGAACTCAGACCTTTGTGCAGAAGCAAGGTACAAAAGAATATATGCTTAGTCTTCAGATTCTCAAACTTGCCAAAACCGAAAGCAAAGGGGGAGGCGTACAAGCCGAAAAGACTTTTGTTATCTCAGACACTGGCAAGCCCATGTTTGAAATGGTACGGGATATGCTTGGACAGAGTAGTAAGAGCCTATATTTTGAACACCTTACTGCTATTGTCATAAGCGAAGCTGCTGTAAAGAAGAAAGGGCTGCGCCCGATTCTTGATTTTTTTCGCCGTGATCCGGAAATGCGGTGGCGTACAAAATTATTTATTACTCCGGGAGAAGCCAAAGCAATCGCGCAGTATAATCCACCAACAGGAGAGCCAGGCGGAACGTATCTGAACGGTCTGATTAGAAACCACAAAAAAAATATTCATGTAGGCGGAGCCAAAACCGATGTTGGTTATATTACCCAAGCCATAGATAATGGAGCTGACTACGCAATACCACGGCTAGACTATATCGATAATGTCCCCAAATTAGGTGGGATGGCCTTATTTAAACATGACACACTAATAGGATATGCCGATGAGTATATTACCCGGGGGTTTAAGTTTTTGTATGGCACGGAAAAGTCAGCAGTTATACCCATCAAGTGCCCAGAGCATCCAGAGCAGGAGATTGTCTATGAATTGTTTCAGCATGATACAAAGCTTAGCCCACATATCGAAGGGGACACTATTTATTTCACGTTAGATATTACAATGCAGGGGAATATTGGTGAAATTACATGTACTGTCCAACATGATATGCATGATGCGCTGTTTTTGCACAGCGTAGAACAGGCAGTTGCCCAAGAAGTCGAACAAAATGTTCGGGATTGCTGGGAGTTTCAACAGCGGTTAGGTGTTGATATTCCCAACGCGAAGGCGAGAGTGAAGGGATATCATCCCTTCGAATGGAAAAAAATTAAGGATCGCTGGGAAGATATTTACCCAACAATCCCGTTGGCTATTTCAGTCAATGTAAACATTCGTGGAAGGGGGGAGCATGATTAGTTAGGAATACAGTAGCCCAACAAGGAAAAACAGTAGGGCTGCAATGCCCCAGACCGCTGTCGTCCACCAGGCAAGAAAGGCATCATCTGTACTTGAGTTTTGCGCGCTTACTATTGTGAACAGGCGCCAGGAAATAATGGCTGACAGCAGGCAAGTTAGTATCATCCATAGGGAACAGTAATGGAGGATAATGTAGATGATGCGGTGATAGGCTAGATAAAAGTCAAAACCTGCCATAGCTTCTCCTGTAGATAATTTTAGTTAGTATGGCAACTGATTTAATTTTTTAATCTAACAGAATTTATCTGATGGCTAACCCGCTCTACTACTACCTCTTCATCTCATTAACAACCTGTAATCCCCGTCCTTAACGGCCGGGGAACAGGTTGTAAAATTCGATATAAGTTCGCTCTAAGGGTCTCCGGACCTAAGGCTTACTTATGAAAGCGGTGAGTAATATCCCTATAGGCACAGGCGAGCAGCTAAGATTGTGAAGGTAAGAACTATTAACAGAATTTTTAGATAATACATTGCGAATGAATCTATCCTATGGTATAATAAAGGTAACAGAAGGGGCTGTTCGGAAGATACCGCGTCGGTATCAGCCCTAGGGGGAATTCGGATGGTTTCTCTGTAACGAACTGCCAACGCTATACCCTAATTAACCAGTGTTAATATGCTAGTGGCAGGTAGTTCTAAAGCCGGCACAGATAGCGTACTGATTTGGAATAAGGGGAGTTGTTCCTTCCGCAGGTCAAGCAGCCGCCAGGCACTTACCGGCAGTATAACCAAATCATTGGGGATGGAGCCGGCAAATAACCCGTAAGAGCAAGTGCTCTTGCGGGTTATTTGTTTGCCGTACGACAAATATTAAAAATATAGGCAAATAAGGCGTATGAGTTTCATAAGCTAAAATGGGAATTGATGGTCAAAGGCAAGTCTATAGCATGAAAATTAACAATTATCTAATAAATGTTAATTTCAGAGAAGGAAGTCGCCTGTTTTCCGGGGAACTATCTGTTAGACAATAATTGGGGAGGGATGTTTATGGAGTGTCTGAAAAAATATAAGGTGCTGTTTTTGATGAACATGTTCCTGCTTATCCTTGGTTGCAGTATGCCGCAGCAAGTTGCCGCAGCGGAAAAAGGCCTTAAGTATTCAATTGTTGTATCAAGTTTTGAAAACAAATCTAATTGGACCGGGCAGTTTGACCTGGGTGATGCCTGGGGGGCGGTATTGACAGATATACTAAATCAGTCTGGCAAGTTTATTGTGCTTGCGGAAAATGACATGCGCCAGGAAGCTAGCAACGAACGTAATGCCAATGCCCATGTTATCCCAGCGCAGCTTTTGGTCAAAGGGGTTATTACCCATGTACAGAATACAGGTGGCCAGGCCGGCGGTTTTGGCATTCATGGCATTTATTTGGGTGGTGCCAACTCGAAGTCGGAAATCAATATAACCATGTATGTTGTTGAAGCCGGAACCGGACAGGTATTAGCCTCCAAGAGTGTTGTCGGCAAAGCGACAAAAGGTGGCATGGTTATTGGCGGCGGTGGTGCGGTTTTCGGCAACTATGGTGCTGCCAATTTGGGCAAAGCTGTGGAAAATGCGGCTACACAAGGTGTAGACTGGATGATAACCCAATTGCCTAAGATCAAATGGACCGGCACTGTTGTTATGAATAGCAACAGTAACATCTATATTAATAGAGGGAGAAGAGAAGGTATTACCACTGGCCAGGAATTTATCGTAGGCGCGGCAGACGTGCTGCGTGATCCCACAACCGGTGAAATTCTTGACGAAATGGTAACTGAGACGGCTCGCATCCGGGTAGTGACTGTTAAGGAGAAAGTTTCGATCTGTGAAGTGATTTCAGGTAGTTCAAGTGATATTGAGCAGGGTATGAGAGTAATATTGCCGTAAGAAAGGCAAAACTCCCTTGAGGCTTAAGCTGCAAGGGAGTTTTTTATATATAAGGCATAAGCAAAAACAAAATGGTAAAAAATTACAATGCATTATTGTAATTCATGACTAAATGTGATACTATGAGCCTAAAAAGAATATGCGTTTCAAGGGGGGCTGGAGAGGCCGGCTGAGATATAGATCTGATGAAATCTATGACCCTTTTACCTGATCTGGGTAATGCCAGCGGAGGGATGGTCAAGCATTTTTGCATTTAAGAGCACATCCTTTCGGATGTGTTTTTTATCTCCCTAACAGAAAGTATAACTTTCTTAAAAGCAGGATAAGGGCAACAGCGGTTTGCGCTTTCGCTAAGGCTCGGCGCAAGCCGTGTTTTCTTCATCCTGGAAGGTAGTACGAAAGGTGGAATTGGAGTGTCAAAGGAAAATCATACATTAGGCTTTAATCACTACTTGTTTTTGTGGTTTGGTGCGGCTGTATCTATTGCTGAAATAGTGACAGGCGGTTTGCTGGCGCCGCTTGGTTTTCAAAACGGTGTGGCGGCCATTGTGCTTGGCCATGTTGTTGGTACTGCTATTTTGGTGTTGGGTGGCATGATTGGCACACAGGAACGGATACCTGCTCTGGTATCTACCCGAATATCTTTCGGGCAGTATGGTTCTTACTTATTTTCTGTGCTGAATGTCATGCAGTTGCTGGGCTGGACAGCAGTCATGATTATTGCGGCTGCCCGCTCAGCCAATGAGATCAGCAAACTGCTATGGAATATAGACCAAATGTCACTCTGGAGTATCGGTATTGGCGGCTTGGTGCTTTTGTGGATTATACTGGGCAGGGAAAAAGGCTTGAAGAAGGCTAACATGCTGGCAGTGCTGCTGCTATTAGGCATTACTATGGTGCTAAGCACTGTTGTGTTTAAAGACAGCACTCTGTTGACGGCGATACCGGCTGGCGAAATGTCTTTCGGACAGGCGGTAGAGCTTAGCGTGATTATGCCGCTTTCCTGGCTGCCGCTAATTGCGGATTATACCCGGTTTGCCAAGAATAAGCAGAGTGCGGCCTGGGGCAGCGGTATTGGCTATTTTGTGGGCAGCTGCTGGATGTACATTATTGGACTGGGTGCTGCCATTGTTGCCGGCAACCCTGATCCGTCGGCCATGATGCTGGCTGCTAATCTGGGATTATCGGCTTTGGGCATTGTGATTTTAGCAACGGTAACCACGACCTTTTTGGATGCATATTCAGCCGGTGTGAGCTTTGCCAATATTTTCCCAAGGCTTAAGGAAAAACAGATTGCTGTGGTTATGACGGTAATTGGCACAGTGGCTGCTCTCTGGTTTGATATTGAACAATATGAAAATTTCCTGTTAGCCATTGGTTCCGTGTTTGCACCGCTGTTTGCCGTACTGCTGACAGAATACTTTATTGTGAAAAATCGTAGTCTGGAAGACCGCTTGTTGGTAAACTGGAGTGCGCTCATCATCTGGGCTATAGGAGTGGTACTTTATTATCAGTTTATCAAGCTTGACCTGGTGCTCGGCGCTACCGTGCCAGTCATGCTGATTACCGGCTTACTCTATCGAATAGTATGGGGGTATACGAAACAATGGAAATATTGCAAGAAGTATCCGCTAGCCTCGTAAAGATAAAAAATAAGAAACCGTTGGTGCATCATATTACCAACTATGTGACAGTAAATGACTGTGCTAATATTACGCTGGCAATTGGCGCTTCACCGGTTATGGCCGATGATATCGAAGAAGTCGAAGAAATGGTGTCTTATGCTGCGGCGCTGGTGCTAAATATCGGGACACTGAATTCCCGAAGTATTGCTTCCATGCTGGCTGTCGGTAAAAAGGCCAAAGCCAACGGCATCCCTATTGTTTTTGACCCTGTGGGTGTGGGAGCCACTGCCTTGCGTACTGCGACAGCCAAGCGCATTGTTGAGGAAGTTGCGCCGTCGGTCATTCGCGGCAATATGTCGGAAATCAAGCTTATTGCCGGCATGAATGCCAATATTAAAGGTGTTGATTCCATTGCCGATGAGGTGGATGGTGAACAGGTTGCATGCAGGCTTTCGCAAAAGCTCGGCTGCGTAATTGCAATTACCGGCAAGCAAGATATTATTGCGCAGGGAGAGAGCGTATGTCGTATTGATAATGGGCATCCCTTATTGTCACAGGTAACAGGTACAGGTTGTATGGCGACTTCATTGACTGCCTGTTATTGTGGCGCAACTGATGACTGGTTTACCGGAGCTGTGGCCGGGGTAATGACCATGGGTCTGGCCGGTGAACTGGCACAGCAGTCACTGCAGCCAGGTGAAGGTATCGGGACTTTCCGGATGCGTTTGTTTGACGCCGTGTCATTCATGACACCGGAAGTTATAAAAAAAGGGGGCAAAGTTACCTATGCATAACAATAAACTTGATTATTCCTTATACTTGGTAACTGATAGCGGGTTGCTTGGCGGCAAGGACTTGGCGCCAACTGTCGAACAGGCCATTCAGGGCGGTGTTACTATGGTGCAGATCCGGGAAAAGCACCTGTCATCTCGGGATTTCTTCCAAGTGGCTTTAGCAATAAAGGCAGTTACTGATAAATATAAGGTGCCGCTCATCGTAAATGACCGGGCAGATATTGCGCTGGCGGTGGATGCAGCAGGATTGCATATTGGGCAGGACGATTTGCCGCTGACAGAGGCGAGAAAATTGTTAGGGCCTGACAAAATTATCGGTGTATCAACGGCGACCCTGGAAGAAGCATTGCTGGCGCAAAGCCAGGGCGCCGATTATCTCGGTGTAGGAGCGATATTCCCAACTAACACCAAGGATGATGCCGATAGTGTTAGTCTGGCCCAATTGCAAGTCATCAAGGCCGGTATAAAAATCCCTATTGTGGCTATTGGCGGAATTAACGGCAGTAATATTCAGTCGGTTATAAAAACCGGCGTGGACGGTGCGGCTGTGGTATCAGCTATTATTGCTGCTGCTGATCCCGGCGAGGCTGCCAGTAAGCTTCAGCAATTGATAAAAGGATAGTTAGCAGGCAAATGGGTAATTTACTTTTGTCATCGAAACAAAAGTAACAAAAATTCTAGGCCCAAAGCCTCCACGCTAACCTGTTCCACTAGAGAGCTGCTTACATTGCTGTATGATATAGTCTCCATATCAATGCACGGACCTGAAAAGCCGGGCAGTATTCCTAAAATTCGTAAACTCGCTGCGCTCAAACAGTACGAATTTCTTGACGGAATACCACCCGGCTTTTCTCCTTCGGAACGCTTTTTCTGGCAAAGGCCGAGGGGCTACGGGAGTTGCGAAGGTTAACGGAGGCACTACTATATGAGGCACACTTCTTTAAAGCGACGGGTGGTTGAAAAAAAGAGTCATCGTACTAATTAACTTAGCCGATGACTCTTTCTCTTTGGTAATATAATTTTATGCAGACGTAAACTGCTTAGCCTTTCAGCACAGGCACTGTGTTAGCCGCATGGTCCATTACGGTAATTGAGTAATCTTTACGGCCAAGCTTTTGCTCGGCAATAGCCATAGCCTCTTCCAATGAGGTGGCTGGGATCATTCCGGCCTTAGTTATGAAATCCTTATTTTCCGGCAGGGTAACAATGATGAGCGACACCTGTTTGGCGATAAAACCGCATTTGAGGGCGATAAAGCCGGGAACAGTGAAGCCTTTGCGCAGGGCAAGCTCCCGATCATGCAGTGACTCATACTCAAACCAACCGCTGAAATCAGGCGGCTCTGCGATGTCGCGGCATTCCAACGTCAAAATAACAACACCGCCGTCTTTTGCAGCCATAAAGGCGTTATCGATGCTTTTCGAGCCTTGATATAAGTTGATATCTTTCGGAAAACCGCCGGCTGAACCAATAACTAGATCAGCCTTGGCGGTAATGGGTACCCCAAAGATATCTTCTACTGCTTTGCAGCCTTCCAACCAGGCATCAGCCCAGTGGCCGGCGACAAACTTGGCGAATTTTCCTTCGGGAGTTAAAACCGCGTTAAACAGGAAGGCGGGTTTGAGCATTGCCGCCATTTCCATGATGTTCTCATGCATTTTGTTGCCGTCAAGTTTGCCGGAAATGCAAGCCGGACTAATACCTTGACCAACTACATCATGCAAACAGAAGCTGTGGTTGCCCTGGATGCTTGCATAAGCAGAAACGCCAGGCATAATTGATTTGCGACCGCCGCCAAAGCCGGCCATCAGATGATAGACAATGCCGCCGGTCAGAATGACTTTATCAGCCTCAGCAACTGTCTTATAAATGCAAGTATCTACTCCTTGGCTGGTTGTGCCGAGTTTTACAAAATCCTCAGTGTCAAGAGCATAACTTTGCTCAATCTTGATACGGTCAACTACTGTTTGACCATAGGTGGTGATATTTTCCTGATCGGTATGATGGCGATGCGCGCCGAGGGCAACAACCAGAGTAATGTCGCTGTCAGGTACACCGGCGGCGTTTAGTTCGTCAAGCAAAGGCGGCAGGAATAGGTCATTGCGGACCCAGCCGCGGGTGATATCGCTGGCGATGAGGCATACCTTATCACCTTTTTTTACGATTTGTTTAAGCGGCAGAGTGCCTGTCGGGTTGGCAAGGACTGCTTTGACGGCGGCCGGTATATCGGTTATTGCCTCAACCTGTTTGCCTTCAATAACATGCAAAATTTGTTTTTCGGGGAGGCTGAGCGTGAGCTCTTTGTTCCCATACCCCAAGTGAATATCCATGGACATAGATGTTTCCTCCTTGTAAAGAGCGCGTCAATTTATTTTCGGCATCACATGTTTTGGGACTGCTATGTTTAGAGAAACCCGTCTTGCGTGTAACAATGTTCCCCTGCAGAAAATAGGTGAATACCATATTTATTAATTATAGAATAAACCAAGATGTAAAATATCACAAGTACCAGAAGGGTAACAAAAGGCAGTTCTGAAAACAAATCGCACAAATTTATATTGATCTTGCAGGATTTTGTGTAATTATGGTAAATAGTATAGCGTGGTATAATATGAGGAAACAAATTTATGTAAGAGGTGAACTGCTTGAAAAGAACAAATTTTCGATGGTTTATGGCAGTACTTATTTTTTTAATTACGTTTATGTCGTATATGGATCGGGTTAACTTATCGGTTGCGACACCAACCATTATGCAAGAATTCGGGTTCACTAAAGTAGATATGGGCTTTTTGCAGACAGCATTTTTTGTAGGGTATGCTCTAATGCAGATTCCCGGTGGGATGATGGCTGAGTACTTTGGGCAGCGAGTGGCATCCACCGTGGCAGTTACTTGGTGGTCTGTGTTTACTGCGCTTACTGCCAGTGCCTCAGGTTTTACTTCATTTGCAATCATTCGGGCCTTATTTGGGCTAGGGGAAGGGCCGATCTTTCCCGCTATGAATAATTTTATCTATCGCTGGTTTAATAAGGCCGAGAAGGCAACAGCTTCTTCGTTTATGCTGAGCGGGGCTTTTGTGGGTCCGGTGTTTGGTCCGGCCGTAACGGTTGCCTTGATGCTGGCCTTTGGCTGGCGTTCTGTCTTTATCATTTTTGGCGCGGCAGGCTTACTGTTGGCATTGGCCTGGTGGTTCTTAGCGAAAAACAATCCGCGTGAGTGTCCGTTTGTCAATAAGGCGGAGGCCGATCATATGGAAGACGGGATGACAATCGCCGATCCTAACGCGGTTAAGGAGATTGCTCCCTGGGGAAGCTTTATTACTTCAACACAGTTTTGGGCTATCGGGCTGCAATACTTTGTTACTGACTATATCATGTATGTTTTTCTTGCTTGGCTGCCGCTTTATCTGATGGAAGCGCAAGGATTTTCGTTAGCCAAAATGGGTATAGCGGCGTCCTTTCCCTGGGCGGCTTTATGTATTATTACTTTCCTTACCGGCTTCATCAGTGACAAATTAATTGCTGCCGGTGTGTCTAAACACAAGGCGCGGACCTTTTTTGGAGCGACTGGCCTGCTACTTTCCGGGGCAGCCCTATATATGGCGGCCATTGCAGCTACGCCGAGTATGAATGTTCTGTGGCTTACTATCTCGCTGGGGTCATTAGGCTTTACCTTTAACGCCTCCTGGGCTGCGTCCATGGATATTGGCGGCAAATTCTGCGGTACAGTTTCCGGTTGGATGAATTTCTGGGGGAATATCGGTGGTGTAGTAGCGCCTGTTGCGACTGCCTGGATTGCGACCCATTACGGCTGGCAGGCAGCTATATCGGTGACTGCTTTCACGGCAATTATTGGCGTTATATGCTGGATTGCCGTTAAGCCTGACCAGGAGATTGTTTTGAAACGGTAACTAGCGTAATTCAAGGACGGTTATTATGCAAAAAGTAATACATGCCAGAGTACACGACTATTACTGGCAAGACGATTTCAGTTGTGCGGTGACCACGCTAAAAATTTTAGCGGAATTGTTTTATCCTGAACTGCATCCGCAGGTTATTGCTGCAGCTTCTGGCTTAAACGCAGGCCGGTTTGGCTTGCAATGCGGTCTGGTGGAAGGGGCGCTATTGTTTATCGGCAGTTATGGCTGCCGGCAAAATATCGGCCAAGAGCAGATTAAGCAGCTTTGCCAGGAATATTGCCGCGAGTTTGAGGCGCGTTTTGGCAGTATGCTATGCAGGGAGTTACGGCCACAGGGATTTAGTCCTGATAATCCGCCGCATCTCTGTGAGGGTATAACTAAAGAAGCTGTTTGTTTTTCGGCAGAATTCATTGCTGAAAAAGTGAAAAAGTAAACCTTGTAAGTACAAAACAACATATGTCCTTTTGGAATAAACTGTTTTAGTAATACAAGTATTCTGTATGCTTCTGGCAACAGACTTGTAAAATGTGTCTCTAATATTTATAATGAATCACAAGTAAGTCTTTGAGCAATGATGCTTTATGGCTACGCAATTTGCGAGCCATAAAGCATTTTTTGTTATTAAGACCAACCTTTGTTATGCAGGTGGGGTGAGAGGACAATTACAGGCCAAGGCTTCATTACATTAAATTGGGAGGGAAAAGAAAATGGGGAAAAAATGGATTAAGGCGGCTACGCTTGTTACGCTGCTGTGTTTTGTGGGGATGATTGCCGGCTGTGGTGGAACTGGTGCTTCTACCGGCGGCTCTGACGGAATTAAAATTGGTGTAGTGTATGAAATGACTGGCGGTACGGCTACCTTCGGGACGGCGGCTGCCAACGGCGCAAAACTTGCTGCTAAAGAAATTAACGCGAAAGGCGGCGTTCTCGGTAAACAAATTCAACTGGTTGTTGCTGACAACAAAAGTGAGCCTTCAGAATCATCCAATGCCATGACCAAAGTTATTACCCAGGATAAAGTTGTCGCCGTAACCGGTTTTACTACCAGTTCTAACGCGATTGCCGCATCGGCGGTAGCTGAAGCTAACAAAATTCCTTTTGTTGCGGCTGCGGCTACTAATCCTAAAGTAACTGTTGATGAAAAGACCGGCAAAGTTAAAGACAACACCTTCCGTGTTTGCTTTATCGATCCATTCCAGGGGACTGTTGGTGCTAACTTTGTCTTAAATGACCTCAAATTAAAGAAAGCGGCAATTATGATTGATAATTCCAGTGATTACAGTAAAGGACTGGCCAGCTTCTTTAAAGACAATTTTGTGAAGAATGGCGGTACCATACTTGCCGAGGAAGCCTATCTGCAAAAGGATCAGGATTTTAAAACCCTGCTTGTCAAGATAAAAAGTCTAAACCCTGAGATTATCTATGTTCCCGGCTACTATGAAGAGGTTGCCAAAATTATAAAACAAGCTCGGGAACTGGGAATTACCGTTCCTTTCGTAGGCGGTGACGGCTGGGATTCACCAAAACTTGTGGAAATCGGAACACCGGCTGCGCTGAATAATACCTATTTCACCAACCACTATTCGGTAGAAGATACCAGTCCTGCTTCTAAGGCTTTTGTTGAGGCCTACAAAAAAGAATTTGGTCAAGTGCCTGATGCCATGGCAGTTTTAGGGTATGATTCCATGTATGTTATGGTTGACGCCATTAAACGGGCCAATAGCACAGACTCGGCTAAAATACGGGAAGCATTAACCACAACCAAAGACTTCCTGGCTGTAACCGGTAAAACTTCGATGAATGCCAGTCATGATGCTGTAAAGGCTGCGGTAATTCTCGAAATGAAAGAGGGCAAACAGGTCTACCGTGCTACTGTAAATCCGTAATAATACAATTGTCACACATAGGATTAATCAATCAGTCTCAACTCGCATATTGCAGAGTTGAGACTGATTTGCTATTGACAGACTAGAGGCAAGGCTGTATATTATAAACAGTAATAAATATGTGTACATACACCTAAAAACTTACAGCTATCTGATGACTACAATACAGGCGGCGTTCAAACGCCATCCGGACTAAGTCTACATTTAGGAAAGGCGCTATTGCAATGAAACCTATTGAAGGCAACTTCCCCAAAATCGCGAGTCCTTGCCTGTGCCTCAACATCCGGCGTGCCTCGCGGGCGGTTACTGAGTATTATGAACAGATTCTTGCGCCAAGCGGCATAAAAATCGCGCAATATTCACTGCTCCGGCATCTTAAAGAGACAGAACCGGCAACTATCAGTGTATTGGCGAAAAGTATGCGCATTGACCGAACTACGCTGAACCGGAACATGAAGCCACTTAGCCAGGCCGGTCTTATTGCCGTTAATCCTGGCGAAGATCCGCGCTCCCGCCAGATTACCCTGACTAAAGCCGGGCAGGATGTCCTGGCACAGGCTACGTTGTTATGGGATGAGGCCCAGGTGACGCTCAAAGAATATCTGGGAGATGGTGAAGTGGAACAGTTTAATAGGCTTGTTGCCAAACTTGAAGCGCTGGTGCCGTAATATTTTTTACTCAAATAGGTGTATATACACAAAAAAGAGAGGGGTAATGACATGGAAAAGGAAATTAAAGACTATATTTGGGGCTTAGGGGTAGATGATGTTGGCTTTGCTGCTAGTGAGGACTACCAAAGCCCGAAATCCTATGAAATCACCAAGCTATTGCCTGAGGCAAAATCGATTATTGTATTGGCATATAAAGTATTGTCAAATTGCGAGAGTCCCAGTACCAGCGTTGCTTTGAACGGGTATATGGATTTAGGGGCCTTTGCGAGATTTTCCAGTTACCAGGTAGCGCGCTTTCTGGAACGCAAGTACGGCGCACAGGTGGCTACTATTCCTATTTCCTATCCCTTCGAAATTCATAGTGACAGGCCGGCATTAGCCGATTTTTCCCAGCGGCATGCAGCTATTGCCGCCGGTCTAGGCCGTTTTGGTCGCCATAATCTTGTCATTCATCCTAAGTTTGGAACAAGAGTGAATTACACAAGCATTATTACCAATCTGCCACTAAAGCCTTCGACCAAATGCCAGGAGGACCAATGCATTCATTGTAATATTTGTGTGAAAAATTGTCCGTCAGGAGCACTTAAGGAAGAAGGCAAAACTGATGTAATGAAATGTTTAAGTCATTCTCAGCCCTATGGTTTACGGGCTGATATCGGCTTTCAATTGCAGCTTTTGGCAAGTTCGCCGGAAGAGCAACAAAAGCTGCTGACAAGTGAACAATATGCCCGGTTGCGACAGGCAGCGCATTTAGGCAATCAGTATATGTGCTTTAACTGTATGAAGCTTTGTCCGGTAGGGCAAGCCAGAGTAGGCTAATGCAAATAGCCATGCTTTTTTTAAAATGGGCTGACTACATCCCTAAGAAAACAAGCCGCTTCAGGCAATAGTAATTGTGCTGGCAACTATTTGCTTTGAAAAATAACAAATTTTCAAAAAGAAGAACCAAACTGAGCAGGAAATTTACTCTACATGTAGAATGCTAAAAGGAAATATATGGATGGTGATAATGATGAAGATTACGCCAGTTGCTCCGATATTTCCAGCTTTGCAAGTGCAGTCCCAGTACCAGTATGATGAGAAGTCATATTCCTCTAAGAAAAAGACGGAAGCATCTTTTAAAACTATATTAGAAAAAGAACTTCAACCCCAACAAAACACAAAATTAAACATACGCTGTTAACCCTAACGTCCTAACGGACGTATTTTTTTTGTTGCAGGTTGTTCGGCCGGCGTTAGAGGATATAGGGTGAAAACAGAGAATCTCTTAAGCAAGAGAACAGGCCTGCGTAAGGAAGTACTATATTGCAGATATGTGGAACTACCTGCAGATAAGGGACAGAGGAAAGTTCTGCCCCATCATACAAATACATGCTTAAGGGAGCTGACTGCCAGGTGGACAATATTGTTGAGGTTACCGGCGGACCGGGCGGCAGTGCTTTTTTAGTAATGGGCAGGGAAAAAACAGCGCTCCTGGATTGCGGGATGGCCTATTGTGCTCCCAAACTTTTTGAGAATCTCAGTAAGGTACTGAAAAACAGGATGCTAGATTATCTGTTTATCAGCCATTCTCATTATGATCATATTGGCGCGATTCCGTATATTAAGACCAAATGGCCAAACGCCAAGCTGCTGGGAGCAGAGCATGCCAGAAAAATTTTAACTAGGCCAACTGCCTTAGCGACAATTCGAACATTAGGCAGAGAGGCTGCGAATTGCTACGGTGCAGACGATATTGATGACTATGAAGACAAGCTGCTGCAAGTCGACGAATGCATTGGTGACGGTGATACCTTCGAGCTGGGCGGTGTGAGTATTGATGTGGTAAGGACAACCGGACATACCCAATGCTCGCTGTCTTTCCTGATTAACAAGAACACGCTTTTTGCCAGTGAGTCGACTGGCTGTATGAGTAGATCAGGCAAGATTTATCCGGCGTTTATCACCAGTTCGGCTGAGGCCTTGCAGTCTATTGCTATATGTCAACAACTACAGCCTGCGGTTATCATTTCGCCGCATTATGGGTTTGTCAGTCATATAGAAGTTCCTGCTTACTGGGACAACTGCCGGGCAGCAATTAAGGAAACCCGAGACTTCATAATTGCTGAGGCAGACTGCGGCTATGAAGAGGAGCAAATATTGCTTGCTTATGAACAACGGTTTCGCGATGAACAAAGCCGTGTTGAGCAACCGCTTGCTGCATTTCAACTCAATACACGATTTATGATTAAAACGGTATTGAAGGAAAGCGGCCGGCAGAAAATAGACGAAGCTGGTTAACGTGCAGGTGAAGTTTGCCGGCACTTATGTTATAATCTTCCATAAGGACGCAGGAGCAGAAAAAGCCGGGAAAGAAAGGAAGTGTGGTTATGTTTAATTTGGGTATGCCCGAATTAGTGCTAATACTGGTTATTGCCCTTGTTATATTTGGGCCTGGAAAACTGCCGGAGGCCGGTAAATCTATTGGCAAAGGACTTAGCGAGTTGCGCCGGGCGCTTTCTAGCGAGTCTGCTAAAGACGAAACCATTACCATTAAGGCTGAACCGGTGGATAAAAAGCCTGAAGAACACAAATAATGAAATTGGGGTTAGGCTGATAGTATAAATACTAAGACACAGCGCAGGAGTAATGCGTCTGTGTCTTTTATTTTAGAGTAAGTGAATTTTCATGAGTGGCAATACTATAGTAGAAACACAAGTAGCGTTGACAAAAAAATATTTCGAGCAGTATAATAATACTATACCGGGGTATAGTAGGAGGGAATGTATGCTTGACGAAAAAGAACAGAGCGATATAAAAAACAGACTAAGACGGATTAACGGTCAAATCGGCGGAATTGAAAAAATGGTCGATGAACACCGTTATTGTGTAGATGTTTTGCAACAAATTATGGCCGCACGGGCAGCGCTTAATCAGGTTGCACTCATTATGATTGAAAGCCATACCAAGAGCTGTGTGGTTAATGCTATAAAAGAAAACCGGACAGAACAGGCTGTTGAAGAATTGATGGGAGTCTTGTCCAAGTTTAGCAAGTAAAATAATTAAGCTCTAATATAAAAGGGGGTGAATGTAGTGCCAGAAGAAAAAAAGCTTGAAACCGCATTGTTAAAGATTGGTGGCATGACTTGTGCGGCCTGCAGCGGCAGAGTCGAACGCAGCCTTAGCAAGCTGCCAGGGGTGGAAAAAGCTGCCGTAAATCTTGCTACAGAAAAGGCTGCCGTAGCTTATGACGCTTCGCAGCTTGGACTTGCCGAGATAACACAAAAGATTGAGAAAACAGGTTTTCAGGTTATTCGCGATAAGGCAGAACTAAGAATTACCGGTATGAGCTGTGCGGCCTGTTCTGGCCGGATAGAACGGGGTTTAAGCAAGCTGCATGGGGTTGCCAGTGCGGTTGTCAATTTGGCGAGTGAAAAGGCGACTGTCGAGTACTACCCGGATATGGTAAGCCTGACCGAGATAAAAGCTAAGATTGAAAAGATCGGTTTTGGGGCTCACGATGCTACCGATGGGGTTGCTGTTGATAAAGAAAAAGAGCTCCGTGAAGCTGAAGTCCGCAAACAGCAGTTTCGTCTGACTGTGGCGGCTGTATTTTCGGTGCCGCTGCTGCTGGCTATGGTACTGCATATGTTGGGTGTGATGGGGGCGGTAAGCGAGCTATTAATGAATCCTTATCTTCAACTGGCGCTGGCAACGCCTGTGCAGTTTATTGCTGGTTGGCAGTTTTACCGAGGTGCCTATATGGTACTTAAAAATGGCGGTGCCAATATGGATGTGCTTGTTGCCCTTGGTACGTCGGCTGCCTATTTCTTCAGTATTGCCAATGTGCTGCGGCAGGTACCTGATTTATATTTTGAGACTTCAGCCATCCTGATTACGCTGATTATTTTGGGTAAACTCCTGGAGGCCACTGCCAAAGGGCGAACCTCAGAGGCAATTAAAGCCCTCATGGGGTTACAGGCTAAGACCGCCAGGGTGCTGCGGAATAACGAAGAAACAGACATTCCGGTTGAAGACGTTGTTGTCGGCGATATTGTTGTCGTACGTCCAGGTGAAAAGGTACCGGTTGACGGCAGCATTGTGGAAGGAACTTCAACAGTTGATGAGTCCATGCTCACAGGGGAAAGTATTCCTATTGACAAAAAGGTAGGCGATCAGGTAGTTGGTGCAACTATTAACAAATTAGGTACTTTTAAATATAAGGCTGTTAAAGTAGGAAAAGACACAGCACTGGCGCAGATTGTGCGCATTGTTGAAGAGGCTCAGGGCTCTAAAGCTCCTATTCAGCGATTTGCCGATGTGGTGTCAGGCTATTTTGTTCCGGTTGTTGTCGGCTTGGCGCTGGTAACCTTTGGCGTATGGTTCTTCTTATTGGACCCGGGAAATTTTGCCCGCGCGTTAGTTAACTTTACTGCTGTGCTGGTTATTGCCTGCCCGTGTGCGCTGGGGTTGGCTACGCCGACTTCCATTATGGTGGGCACCGGGAAAGGTGCGGAAAATGGGATTTTGATAAAAGGTGCGGAGCATTTGGAGAACGCCCATAGATTGACAACCATTGTACTTGATAAAACAGGCACAATAACCAAAGGGCAGCCGGACGTCACCGATGTTGTGACACTTGGCGCTATGACAGAGAATGAATTACTTCAATTAGCGGTAAGCGCCGAGAAAAATTCGGAGCATCCCTTGGCCCAGGCAATTGTGCAGTATGGCAAAAACCAGGGCATTGTACTGCAAGAGCCGGATTCCTTTGTCGCTATTCCCGGACACGGGGTTGAGGTTACTCTGGGCGGAAAACGCATATTGATGGGCACAAGAAAACTGATGCAGGACAATACCATTGAGATTTTGTCAGCTTTACCTCAAATTGAAGCGTTAGAACTGCAAGGGAAGACGGTCATGTTATTTTCTCAGGAAAATAAACTAAGCGGCTTGGTGGCTGTAGCCGATACTGTGAAGGAAAGCTCAGCGAAGGCTATTGTTGAACTGCAGCAAATGGGGATTGAAGTCTGGATGATGACAGGCGATAATAAACGTACCGCGCAGGCCATTGCACAAACAGTCGGCATAGATAATGTTATGGCAGAGGTTTTGCCTGAGCATAAGGCCGAAAAAGTCGGGGCGCTAAAACAGGCTGGCAAGGTTGTGGCTATGGTAGGTGATGGCATTAATGATGCGCCGGCGCTGGCAACTGCCGATGTGGGCTTTGCCATTGGTACAGGTACTGATGTTGCCATTGAAGCCGCTGACATTACTCTTATGCGCGGTGAGCTTACCGGACTTGTGGCTGCCATTCGTTTAAGCCAGGCAACAATGCGCAATATTAAACAAAATCTCTTCTGGGCGCTTGTCTATAATTCAGTAGGTATTCCCATCGCCGCCGCAGGGTATTTGTCACCTGTACTGGCAGGAGCCGCCATGGCTTTCAGCTCTGTGTCGGTAGTTACTAATGCCTTGCGGTTAAAAAGTTTTCAGCCGTATGTCCCAAACCATGTAAAATAAGTGAGGAGAGGATATTATGAATATTAGTATTGAGCAAGCTGCTCACGATTATATTATGAAAAAGGACAGGAATAAAGCGATAACGCTTACTGTTGCCAGGCGTCCCGGCAGCTGCTGAGGTGGCGGCCGCGAGGTGCGGCTCCCGTCGGTGCGACTGGGAATCGATGAGGAAAAACGATATGCCTATCAGCAGGTCCATATCGAAGGCATTACCGTTTTCTATGCTGACAGTGTGTTTGAAAGTTTTCCAACCATTAATGTAAAGCTGGAAAAAATATTATTTTTTAAAAGGCTGGTTGCAACTGCCAAATAGGAAAATAATATAGAGAATACAGGCCGGGGAGGTGAAGAATATGAGCCAGTCAGGCGAGATTATTTTGAAGATTGAGGGCATGTCCTGCGGTCATTGCAAAATGAGTGTGGAAAATGCGCTCAAAGCTGTTGCCGGCGTGACAAGCGCCAGTGTTGATCTGGAAAAGAAACAAGCGCTTGTTACCGGTACTGCCGACCGTGCAGCACTTGTTGAAGCTGTGGAAGATGTTGGTTTTGAGGTAGTATAATTCTTAAAAGCCGTTAAACACGCAAAGGTTCTCAAAAAGGAGCTTTTGCGTGTTTTATTCTTCCACGCATTTAGGCGATAACTGAAGGATTTATTTATGATGTAGTAGAATAACTTGTAACTATAATTATGCATATTTCGACATGTATGCTACCGGGAAATGTTTGCGGCGCACCCGAAATGGCATCAGGGAAAAGGCGGTGACGGCAGGATCGAAGCGAAGACAGTTAGCGAAGATATGGCTATAGAAGACTGCTTGCGTCACGCTGCCGCATTGTGCCAGCAGGATTTGCGCAAGCATCAAAACGAAGTCCGGCGCATGCGCCAGGAGTTAGAAAAGTTTACTGAAAAACAGGACGAAATCCAGGAAGAATATACTGTCATTACCAAAGCACTTGCGGCATATCAAGAAGCGTGCCGAGAGATAACTGCCGGTGAGGTTGAATGTGGCCGGCAACTGCAGGCTTTAAGTCGGCGGCAGCAAAGCTTACAGGAAGAATATGCGCTAAACCGGCCTGCGCAGTCGGCAGACAGTCCTGAGTTGGCAGAACAACGTAACAAGCTCGGGCAACTGCTTACTGCCAAACGTGAGACTCAAGCGGTGATTGCTGAAAATCTTACGAAGCTCGAGACGCTGACAGAACGGTTAGCCAACCTTTTGGAGCAAGCTACGCTGCCCAATCAGCAGAAAAAAATACAAGAGGATATTGTTGATCTGGAAACCCAGCTCAATTATCTTGAGCGGGAAAAGCAAAAACTGATAAAATGCCTGTCACTGCTTACTGCACAAAAACCTGAGGCATATGTACTGCTAGACGGCAGCCGGGAAGAACAAGCAGCTACTGTGGCGCAGTATAATCAATATCTTGTGGATTTTGTGGCGGCTGTTCAAAAAGTTGAACGCCAGCAGCAGGTGCCGATAGCAGCTTTTTTACAGCAGGATATCAGTAGTCTGCTTGACGGGATTAATACCTTAAAGCAGCGTCAGGTTGATCTTAGATCTCCGGAAATCGATACCATCAATCAGGTGCGGGAATTATCACATGTACTTGAAGATATGGCTCAAGATTATGGTTGGACCACAAGTTTGCTCAAACCTGATAAGCAAGGAGTTATGGTTAATCTTCACAGTATCGGCCAACTGCGGCAGACTGCTAATGATTTGCTGGTTGTGGCGCCGCCAGGATTATTGGCTAAAATGGGCCTTTGCGCGCAATGGAAAAAGAGCTTGTTTGATTTAATCATCAAAGCCAAGTCAATGGAGGAACTGGCATATTCGCCAGAGGCTCTCCGCCGGCAGATCAGGACTGAACTGGAGAATGTTCTTTTACAGTGCCGGCATCTTACACAGCGCATTTATGAAACTTCTTATAGGCATCTTTCGGCTTGCGGTCATTCACTGGATCAGGCCTATAACAAAATTGCGGTCGAGCTTACCGACCTGACCAAACAATTGCTAAAAACCAGTAAAGAGGCGCAGTCTGTGGGTGAAAGCTCCCATTCTCCTGTAAGGGAAGATGAGCTTAAATTACGTCACGATCTTGAAAAAACCGAGAATAGGCTGCAGGAACTGCGTCATACCTTACGGCAGCAAGAAGAGGCGATTAGTGAAAGCCGGCAGGCAATGCAGGAAGATGGCGCGGCGGTTGGGCTGGACTTCAGCCAGGAACAAGCTGACGATGAGCTTGTTAAGCAGACTGAGGAGCTAGAGCAACAAAGGCAGCAAATGCTGAGCAGGCTGGAGGAAAAACGGCGGCAGCTTACGGCAGTGGAGAGTACAGCTAAGTCTGCTAGTGACAAACTGACAGAACTGCGTGCGGAGAAAGCAACTGTTGCTGCGAAAATTACCAGTATCGGCAAGCAACTAGAAGACAAGCTGTGTGTGGATAATGAAATCAGAATTTCGCTGGTAACAGAATGGATAAAACGGCTGCAGGAACACCGACCGGAGAGCAGGGGGGCTGTGGCTGACCGGATAACTGCTACCCGCTTACCAGGTCGCAGGGAAAACAAAGTAGCCGGTGTTGAGAATATTGCGCTAGGGTTAGCTAACAAAGAGCCAGGCCTAATGCTGCTGGAGATACGGGAATGGCTGCTGCCTGCCGCTGTTATAGGAGTGGGATTTACGCTGGAAGGCAGCAGGCAGTATAGCGCCACTGAAGAATTTATTATGAAGTGTATGGCTAGCGGCCTAAGTGCGCTTGGCAGCAAAGCGGGAATTGCCGAGCTGCTAAACCTGCCAGCCGAGCTAGTTGCCGGCAGTATCGAAAGTCTCTGCGAAGCTTGCCTTGTCAGGGAATGCTCTGATGGTGGGGAAACCCGCTATCAATTGACCGAAGCAGGGCGGGAAGTCTGTCATACCGGTCAGCTTGCAACTGAACTATTTAGCGGCACAGCGGTTATTATGCTAAATGCCCAGTATGAGCTGCTGGATGCTTATAAGGAAGAGTCGGATAGTGGCTGCGCTGACGGCACTTTGCCACTTTTTCGCTATTATAACCACCAGGAGGAGCAGGCGCTGCGCAATTACTTCCCGGCTGACAACCAGGAAGTCAGCCAGAGCGTACAGGGTAAACTACAGAAATGGTATACTATTCCCCAAAATGACTATAAAACCGTAATAACCGGACTAGAGTATAAACAGGACTGCAAGCTGCGATTTGCCGAAATCTGGTTGTATGACGCTTTAAAAAATCAGGTTTTTTGTCGGGTGTGGAATTTTGCCAAGCAAGAATTTTGTGAAAAACTCGAGTTTGCGCTGCATTCACTGGAAGGCAGACAACGGTTTGAACAGCTGCAAGCCGCTTGCAGCGCCAATACACCAGGAGCGGCGGTGCTTAAAGCGGTACAAAAGCAAGAGAATGCGGCTGCGGGAGCGCCCGGGTGGGAAATACTGTACGGTATAAACCGGCGTAATGCCTGGCTGAAAGCGCTTACTGACCTGCAGGCAGTTATGGTGCTCATGGTGCCTGATCTTGGTGAACTAGTAGCAGATAGCGAGCTCATAAAACACTTGCGCAATGCTGTTAGCCGGGGCAGTGTTATTTTTGTCGGCTGGGGAATTGCCGGACATAGTGCCGGTGAGCTGCAGACACCTGCTGCAGCAGCGGCCGAAAGGTTGAAAACCATATTGGATGCAGATGGTTTGCCGGGAGTATTGCCTTTTCAGGTAGGCAAGCTTGACAGTCATTGCTTGTTGGTGGATTCCCGCTACTGTCTGCTGGACGGGCTGCCTTATGAGCAGTACAGCGGTCAACAAACAGCACGTAGTCAGCCGCTTATCAAGGTGCTTGATAAACAAAGAATAACCGAGCAGAGTGTTAATTGGCAGGGCGTGTTGTTGAAACAATTGGAGACTCAGCTGCTATCAGGCTGCCTGGAAGACGAAGCTGCCTGTTTCACCTGGTTTTATGCGTTATTAAAACTAAGCGAACACCGGTATATCCGTGAAGTTCTGGCCGATGAGGCACTAGCCAAGGTAATGACCGGTCATGCTGACAATATGCTGTTTAAGCTCTTGCTGGTATATGTTAAGGCGGAAAGTTATGACTTCGGGTTTTCCCTGATAGTGGCACAATTGGCCGCCAAACCGGATAGTTATGCCAAATTGACATATTGGCTGGACAAATTGCGTATCCGTAACCCCAAGGCCTATAATAAGATCACACTTGCTGCCAAATCTGTGTTAAAACGTAGATAAGAACAAACGGTTTGTTATACCTAAAGACTTCTTAAAGAAATAAAACCGGCTTGATTCCCTATGAGAATCAAGCCGGTTTTTGTATCTGCGTTGGTAACAGCGAGTGAACGCAGCGTAATTAGGCATGCGAGGTGCTATTACAATCCAGACAATTAAATTAATAGAAGAAAATAAAGTTGGCAACTACAATGGTTATTAGTGCACCAATCATCGGAATCGCTGTACGTTTCACAACATCAAAGGGCGATACTCCGCCCATGCTGGAAGCTACAACAATAACGGCGGTGATGGGGGAAATAGCGCGTGCGGCGCTGGCAGCAAAGTGCATTGGCAATAACATTACTACCGGTGCGATCGACATTTTGCTGGCAACAGTCGGTGTTAAGGCGGCAAAAGCAAAGAACGGAGCATTGCCTGAACCCATAACAACAGACGAAACTGCGATAATTCCGATCATAACCAGAATCATGCCTGCTGCGCCAAAGCCGGAGGATTGTGCCGAAGCAATAATGGCATCAATGGTGCCGATGGTCATAAGGCCTTTGGCAAACGTTTCACCGGCGACAATCAAAGTGATAACATTGGCCATTTGCATGCCAAGACCATCAAAAAAGGATTGGATATCGCCCATAACTTTTTTGCCGTCACGGTAACGGATATATTCGAAGATCATACCAATGGCAACACCGATAAACATAGCTTTGATAATGTCCATTTTAATCCAGCTGATCCAGAGGCTGCTGAAGGCTAGGATTAAAAACAGCGGGAGGGTCGGCAGAATTGCATAAATCATTGGTGGCAGTTTTTCTTCGGTTTCAGCTTTTTCAATTTCAATCGCTTGTACTACATGGCCGTCGCGTTTATCCATCCATTTTTGGGTAACAAAGTGGAGGATGGCAACAATCGGAATAACAACAGCAGCAATAGGTACCTGATAATTAGTCCAATAGAGAACCGGATCAATACCGGCAGTTTGTGCTGACAGGATGGTGCCGGTGTCACTGGGGCTCCAGTCGAGACAGAGGGTTGTGGCGATAGCGGCAGTTGCCGACAAACGGCTGACCCCTAAGCTGACAAGCACTGGGAACATGGTTACCATGAGCAGCATGGCAAGTCCTGAGGCGCTGTTAATGCATAGACCCAAAAACATACCGGTAACCCAGGCACCTGCTAAAACGATATAAGGAGATTTTAGAGCCAAAAGCGGTCTGATGGTCAACTTTACCAGCGCTTTGCTTGCGCCGATATGGTCCATATAGCGGGCAAAACCGCCAACAGCCATAATGTTAAGACCAAGTCCGGCTGCGCGGGAACTCATGGTTTGTTTGATGAATTCAAAGGCGTCAAACAAAACAGAGCCGGTGCTGCTTTTGGCAGGCAAAATCTGGCCAAGACCAAGAGCCACAGCCAAAAACATCAGGATCATACCACCCATAAACAAAACAGGCTGCGGCTTATATTTTTTTACAATGAGAAAACCTACCCAAAAGGTAACGAGTAAAGAAATAACAATACCCAAAATAGTAACCTCCTACGCTTAATTAATTTCTTGCCAGTCTTTTACATCAGTAATCCCAAGTCCTGGGGCTTCAGAAAGAATAATTTCATTTTGGGCAAAACTTACGCCCCCGACAACCGGATCTTCCGCCAATAACACAGCGGCATCCAAATCGGCTCTGGTTACAATTTTTTTACCTGCAGCCAGACTGGCGGCGGCAGTAATTCCTACTTTGCTCTCCAGCATACAGCCCAGCATACACTGAATGCCGAGAGTTTCAGCAAAATTGGCAATTTTTACGGCATTATGGAGACCGCCGGCTTTCATCAATTTGATATTAATTAAATCGCAAGCCGACATGGACAGAAGTTTGAAGACTTCATAGGTTCCAAATGCCGACTCGTCAGCCATAATATCGGTTTCTACCCGGTCGGTAACATACTTTAAGCCGTCAAAATCGTGAGCTTTAACTGGTTGCTCAATAAGTTCGATATTGAGGCCGAGCTGTTCAAACTTACGGATAATGCGGACAGCTTCTTTGGGTGACCAGCCTTGATTGGCATCAAGCCTGATTTTTACATCATAGCCGACAGCCTTGCGGATGGCCTCAACCCGCTTGCAGTCCATAACTACATCAGTGCCGACTTTCAGCTTTAGTTCAGTATAGCCTTCCGCAATAGCGGCAAGCGAATCCTGTACCATTTCTTCCGGGTCATTGACGCTGATGGTCAAATCGGTTGTCAGCTTATTGCAATAACCGCCAAAGAGTTTATAAAGCGGTATATTGTAGAGTTGGCCGAATAAGTCATATACGGCAATATCCAGAGCTGCTTTGGCCGAACTGTTATGCAGCATTGCCATATCCAGTGTTGTCATAATCCCTTCCAGGTTGTCAATATCCATGCCAATCAGCTTGGGACCCAAGGTGTCGCGAATGGCGGCTACAATCGAGTCCTGGCTGTCGCCGGTTATTACTGCCGTAGGGGGCGCATTCCCATAACCGACTGCACCGGTATCGGTTATAACTTTAATAATAATATCTTCTGCTGAATTTACCTGGCGCAGCGCGGTTTTGAAAGGCTTTTTTAACGGGATGCTTACTTTGCCGATTTTGATTTCTTTGATTTTCAAATATACATTCCTCCTTCCTGTTTTTATTCATAATACGATTGTCGATATTGTATGTCTACAAGAGACATGCCCTTGAGCATATATTTGACATGTTTAGCATAATTCCTTCTGCCGGAGAGGCATTACTTAACCTAAAGTTAACGTTGCCATAACATGACTTCTTTGGCGAAAAATGTATAATTATTAATGAGATATTTTCATGAGGAGGAAGACTTTTGAAAACACAAGTACGGACAGCGCTGGCGGCGTCATTATTTTATCTGGCGGCGTCAATAACCACTCCCGGATTTGCAGCAAATAATGATAGCCATACCGGCGAGTTGACATTAAAACATTTGTCCAGCTATGCCACTGGTTTTTCCAACCCTGATGGCGGTGTGGCAGAAATAGTAAAGTTTAATCCGGACAATAAAAAAATGTACCTGGTAAATGGTATGACCAAAACTGTTGATATTGTCACACTTACTGCTGATGGTACAACCAAATTTAATGCGGCGACAGATCGGATTGATGTCAGTAAAACCATTGCCAGCTTTAATTTTGGTGATATCACCAGCGTGGATGTCAACACCAAACACAAAATTATTGCACTGGCAGTTCAGGAAGCCGATTATAGCAAAGCCGGGGCAATAGTAATCCTGGATTATAACGGCAAACTAATCAAACATGTGGCTGCCGGAGTTCAACCTGATATGGTTACCTTTACCCCTGATGGCAATAGTATTTTGACGGCTAATGAAGGAGAACCGCGCTTAGGGTATGAAGCTGGGTCTGTAGATCCTCAAGGTTCGGTAACAATTGTTGATTTACGCAAAGGTGTGGAAAAGGCCACAGCAGTGACGGTTGGCTTTGAGGGGTTTGACGCCAAACGTGACCAACTGATTGCCGACAAGGTTCTGTTAAAGCAGGGCGCTGCTCCGGGCGTTGATTTAGAGCCTGAATATATTGCGGTAAGTGCCGACAGCAAAAAGGCCTATGTTAGTTTGCAGGAAGCTAATGCCATTGCCTCTTTGGATATTAAGGACAAAAAATTTACCGCGATAAAAGGACTGGGGTTTAAAGACCACAGTATCGAGAAAAATGCGGTTGATTTGCTAAAAGATAAGAAAATCGATATAAAGCCGCAGCAGGTGTACGGCGCCTACATGCCTGACGGAATTGCCAGCTATGAAAGTAAAGGCAGTAACTACATTCTTACCGCCAATGAAGGCGATGGCCGGGAATGGGGAGCTTATACCAATATCGCCACTGCCGTAATTGACGGTCAAAAGGTCGACGCACTGAAAAACACGGAACATGTCGGACTAAGCGCTGATAAAGTATATACCTTTGGCGGGAGGTCTTTTTCGATCTGGCAGGCCGATACCTTGCAACAAGTATTTGACAGCGGCAGTGACTTTGAAAGTATAGCAGCAAAAAAGTATCCCAAGTATTTTAATGCTTCCAATAAGGATGTTGTCCTTGACAGTCGCAGCGGTAAAAAAGGACCGGAGCCGGAAGACGTAAAAGTTGGCCGCATCGGTGATAAAGTATATGCGTTTATTGGACTGGAGAGAATGGGTGGTGTAATGACCTATAATATTACTGATCCGGCCAATGCCTATTTTGTTGATTATTGTAATACGCGGGATTTTAGTGCTAATATTGCCGGCGATGTTTCACCAGAGGGGTTATGCTTTGTAGCTGCCGATAAGAGCCCGACAGGCAGACCGCTGCTTTTGGCGGCCAATGAAGTCAGCGGCACAGTGGCAATCTTTGAAGTACACAGTGCTGCTAAATAGAAAAGAGGCAAACAGAAAGGAAGTAGATTATGCATAAAAAGATAACCTATATTCTTACGCTGGCAATTGTAGTGGTATTGCTCGCACCGGTTGGCGTATTTGCCGCTGCCAGCCAGCCACAGCTATTCAACCTGACAATTATTCATACTAATGATTTTCACGACTACGAGCCCTATGCTCTTGCCAGAAAAGCAACAATCATTAAACAGATACGGGCCGAAAAGAAAAATGTATTACTACTGGAAGGCGGCGACCTTTCGATCCGGGGGCCATATCACAAAGTTTTTTATGGAGAGCTGGAGATGGCAGTTCTCAATGCTCTGAAATATGATGCCTGGGAACTGGGCAACAATGAGTTTAAAGCCCATCCTGATCAGGCTGTTACTGACGAAAAATTGAGTAACCTGATAAACCAGGCTAAGTTTCCGACACTGTGTGCCAATGTGAAGACAACGGCCGGTGATTACCTGCCAGGGGTACGGCCCTATATTGTTAAACAGGTGGCAGATATGAAGATTGGCATTTTGGGCGTAACCTCCAATAAAGTCAAGAAGTATCCGCAAGCTTCCAATAAGGTTGTGGAAGATGCGTTTACTGCCGTAAAGAACCTGATTCCCGAAGTTCGTAAAGAGTCAGATATTCAAATCGTATTGTCACATGCCGGACTTGCCGGCGATTTGCAGATAGACAAAGATCTTGCCGATAGTGGTATTTCCTTTATCCTTGGGGCTGATGATCATTTTGTTATTCCCCAGCCAATCTATCGTTCTGGCGGAATCCCCATCACCCAGGCGGGCGGCGAAGATAATATTTTCCTGGGCAAACTGGATTTAACCTATGAGAAAAAAGACGGCAAATGGGTGCTCAAATCCCATAAAGGCATGTTGTATCCTATCAATGATAAAGTGCCAATGGATGCCGAAATTAAAAAGATTGTGGACGGATATTTGAGTAAAGTGCAAAAGCCGGCTGCATAGAACCTGACATGTCACAAAAATACCCACAAATTTATCTGCTGATAAGTTTGTGGGTATTTTGCCTTTAGGTGCTGGGGCTGGCACAGTAGCCCCAATCGTACTAGCCAGATAATTGATCGATAAACAGCCAAATATTGAGCAGGCTAACTATGATTCCAATAGTAAGCAGCACGATATTATGCAGCTTACTGTTGGCGAATTTCCCCATAACTTTGGTGGATGAGGTCAAATATATCTGCAGAAAAATAGTTAGCGGCAATTGGATGCTGAGCAGCATTTGTGATAGCACAAGTCCTTTAAACGGGTCGGAAATAAGGAAAATGAAAAGAACGGCTGCCGTATAAGTCACTATGACACCCAAGCGGGTATGAAGATCCTTAATATTATAAGGCTCGCGAAACATCCCGGCAAATATGCTGCCGGCCGCCATGCCGGCCGTGCTTGTCGATGATACTCCGGCAAATAGCAGCGCAAAAGCAAAAACAACCGAAGCGGTACTTCCCAAGAGCGGAGTAAGCATGTCACCAGCCTGCTCCAGGGTTTCAACATGAATTTGATGTTTAAAAAAGGTAACGGCGGCAATTAATATCATGGCACTGTTAATGGCCCAACCAATCAACATGGAAAAAAGCGTGTCCAGAAATTCATAGTTTAACTGTTTTTTAATAACTGCTTCTTCCTCCAGATTCCATTGTCGGCTTTGAATAATTTCAGAATGTAAAAACAGGTTGTGAGGCATGACAACAGCTCCTAAGACGCTCATGATAATAATCAATGAGCCGTCAGGAACCTGAGGAGTCACCCAGCCTGCTGCTGCCTGGACCCAGTCAATATTGACCAGAGTAAGCTCATACAAAAAAGACAGGCCAATCAGTGATACAAAACCGATAATCCAGCGTTCCAACCGCCGATAGGAACTGCTCCAGAGCAGTAGTCCTGATGTTATGGCCGCAATAACTGAACCGATGGCAAGCGGCAGGTTTAACAAAAGCTTAAGGGCAATGGCCATACCGAGAATTTCTGCCAAGGCGGTAGCCGTAGCTGCGCCTAATGCCGATAGTAAGATAAAACGGGAGAGCCGGGGCGGCAAAAATAAGGTTGCTGCTTCAGAAAGGCAGTAGCCGGTAACAATGCCAAGGTGGGCGACATTATGCTGGAGGAAAATCAGCATAATTGTAGCAAGTGTCACCATCCAAAGTAATGTATAGCCGTAATCTGAGCCTGCTGCCATATTGGCAGCCCAGTTGCCGGGGTCGATGAAGCCGACAGTCACTAAAATCCCCGGCCCAATATAGCGCAGCCATTCACGGGACTTAATATCAGGCAAATGAACCTGAGAAAGAAACGAAAACATAGGTGTTAACCTCCGCTATTCTCTTTTCTCTATTATAGCGGTTTGGCTGGCTGTACTCCAGTAGGTAGCGGCAGGAATTTGTCAAATGGCGCGTCGCACCCCGATTTTGCAAACACTGTCGATGTCTGCCGCTAGCTGGAGATTAACCTGCAAAGCAGGAAAAATACGCCAAGATGGAGAAGAATGCGAAAAACAGAATATTAGAAAATATTTGGAGGATGAGATCTTATGAGTGGCAATATCCGTGAGGAAGCAATGAAGTTGCACAGGGACAATCAAGGTAAGTTGGGAGTAGCCAGCAAGGTCCCTTTGAAAGACCGGCATGATTTAAGTCTGGCTTATACGCCAGGGGTTGCAGAACCCTGCAAGGACATTAAAGCAAACAAAGACTTATCCTTCGAGCTGACCTGCCGGGGCAATATGGTTGCTGTGGCAACAGATGGCACAAGGGTTCTGGGGCTTGGCGACATCGGGCCGGAAGCCGCTATGCCTGTTATGGAAGGCAAATGTGTGTTATTTAAAGTGTTTGGTGATGTTGACGCAGTTCCTATCTGTATTGATACCAAAGACCCTGAAAAGTTTATTGAGACTGTGAAACTCTTACAGCCAACCTTTGCCGGCATTAATCTGGAGGATATCTCTTCACCCAAATGTTATGACATTGAAGATAAGCTTAAAGCAATTATGGATATTCCCGTATTCCATGATGACCAGCATGGAACGGCTATTGCGGCGCTGGCAACTTTGCTGGGCGCATTGCGGTTTGTAAAAAAGGACATTAAAACTGCTAAAATTGTAGTTAACGGTGCCGGTGCTGCCGGTTCGGCCATTGGCCGCCTGCTGGTAAACGCCGGGGCAGATAACTTGATAATGGTTGACATTAATGGTGCGCTGTATGAGGGGATGCCTGGACTTAACCGCATTCAGGCCGAACTTGCTAAGAAATCCAATAAAGCGAAAGCCCAAGGCAGTCTGGCCGAGGTGGCTCGCGGAGCGGATGCGCTTATCGGGGTTTCTGCGCCAGGGGCATTTACCAAAGAAATTATTGCGTCTATGGCTGCTGATGCCATTGTTATTGGTATGGCCAACCCTGTGCCTGAGGTTTCTTATGAGGACGGAAAAGCCGCAGGCGCTAAAGTTGTTGGTACAGGACGTTCTGATGCGCCCAATCAGACTAATAATGTAACGGTTTTCCCAGGTGTTTTCCGCGGAGCGCTTGATGTGCGGGCACGCCAGATCAATGAGGCCATGAAGCTGGCAGCAGCCTATGCTATTGCCAATCTCATCGAAGACAAAGATCTCAGGGAAGATTATGTTGTTGTCGATGCCTTTGATCCCCGGGTTGCTCCGGCCGTTGCGGCCGCTGTTGCGAAAGCCGCTATGGATACAGGGGTCGCCAGAATTCAGGTTGATCCTGAGAAAATCAGACTAAATACGGCGGCCAGAACGCAGAAAAAATAAGAAGACCAATAAGAGTAGTAAATGACTTGTTTATAGCCGGGTTATTATAATAAATAGCCCGGCTATGTGGCATATTTAAAGCATAAATGAGACTTGCTTCAGATGGGGTTTTAACCCCACCTGAGGCTTAGTCGAATTATCCAGGGACTTAGCCGTTCTATACTCCCGCCTTTAGAGAACGGGAGTATTAGAACGGGTTGGTCATCGGATAACTTTCTTAAAAACAGGATAAGGGCAACATCGACTTGTGCTTTCGCTACAGCTCAGCGCAAACCGTGTTTTCTCTACGTCAAGGGAGGGTGTATTGTGAACAAGAATCTGCGTAATGGTTTAATTGTGCTTGCTGTTGGTGCAATTATCTGGTTTATTCCGGTACCGGCAGGTCTTAAGGCACCGGCATGGCAGTTATTTGCCATCTTTGTTGCCACCATTCTCGGTTTTATTCTTCAACCTCTGCCCATTGGTGCTATTGCTTTAATTAGTGTTGGTATTACCGGTCTATGTAAGATCGTATCACCTGCGGATGTGTTGTCAGGGTTCGGCAACACCACAATTTGGCTGATTGTCTCGGCTTTTCTTTTCGCCAAAGGTTTTGTTAAGACCGGTCTAGGTCGGCGAATTGCTTATAAAATTATGGCCGCTATTGGCGACAGTTCACTTAAGATGGCTTATGCCATGGTTATCAGTGATTTGATTATTGCACCTGCCACGCCTTCGAATACCGCGCGGGGCGGCGGTATTCTTTACCCGATTGTTCGCAGCCTTTCCTCGGCTTTTGGCTCAGAACCTGGTGAATCATCTCGAAGAATTGGCTCTTATCTTATGAAAACCACTTTCCAGGGCAACTGCATTACTTCAGCTATGTTCTTAACTGCTGTGGCTCCGAACTCGTTGGTAGCCGCCTTGGCCATGCAAACCTCCAAGGTACAGCTATCCTGGGGAACCTGGGCAATGGCCGGCATTGTTCCCGGCTTGATTGCGCTGGCTTTGGTGCCATACGTTATTTATAAATTGTATCCGCCTGAAATCACCAAAACACCGGAGGCTAAAGTCATTGCCCGCCAGGAAATCGAGAAAATGGGCCCAATGTCTTACGGCGAAAAAATAGTTGCCGGAACATTTGTTATTGCACTTATTTTATGGAGTACTTCTGCTTATACCAAGATAGATGCAACCATTGCCGCCATTGTTTGTGTAGGGATTATGCTTATCGGCAATGCCATCGAATGGAAAGATGTCCTGGAAGAAAAGGGCGCCTGGGATACGCTGGTTTGGATGGGTGCGTTAATCAGTTTGGCTGGTGCGCTTGCCAAACTGGGGCTTATTAATTGGTTTGCCAAAATTGTTGGCGCTTCACTGGTAGGCTATTCCTGGATGGTTGCCCTCGGCATATTGCTCTTGGTATATATGTATTCCCATTATGCTTTTGCCAGTCTTTCAGCCCATGTTACCGCCATGTATGCGGCTTTTTTGGCAGTTGCTGTGGCCGCCGGAGCGCCGCCTTTTCTTGCCGCCATGGGACTTGGTGTTATTTCCGCTTTGTATGGCAGCTTGACCCACTATGCAACAGGCCCGGCACCGATTTTCTTTGGCTCAGGCTATATACCCCAAGGAACCTGGTGGAAAATCGGTTTTATTATGTCAGTTATCAACCTCATTATTTTTATTGGTATTGGGAGCATGTGGTGGAAGTTTCTCGGACTCTGGTAAGCCAGATGGCAATGGAGGCACCTGACTTTAAGCAGTGCCTCCGTTTTTCTTCTAAAAGCACTAAAAAGAGTGTAAAAACAGACTTTTCTAAGAAAGAAATCGCCAAAAACGATATCTATGGTGGAAAATGGTTGATTAATAGGCTATAATCAAAGTATTAAAAAATTACAAACCTAAAATAAGGGTGGTTAACTTATGAAAAAACCATTATTTATCGGCTCAGCCGTAGCTATTGTTACTCCTTTTACTGATGATGGCATTGATTATGCAGCTTTTACCAAACTCATTGAATTTCAAATCCAGGGTGGTTCAGACGCTATTGTTGTCTGTGGTACAACTGGCGAAGCTTCGACCATGCCTGATCCTGAACATATTGATGCAATCAAGTTTGTGGTTGATACCGTCAACAAACGCATTCCGGTTATTGCCGGAACCGGCAGTAACGATACCCGCCATGCTATTGAGCTGTCAAAATCAGCTGAAGCTGTAGGCGCTGATGCTTTGTTGTCTGTAACTCCATACTATAACAAAGCCACACAAAAAGGCTTATATGAGCATTTCAAGATGATTGCGGAAAGTGTCAAACTGCCAATTATTTTGTACAATGTACCAAGCAGAACTAATGTAAACATCAATCCTGATACGCTGAAAGCCTTATCGGAAATTGATAATATTGTGGCAGTTAAGGAATGTAATTTGGCGCAGGTTGGCGATATAATTAACCTTTGTGGAGAAGACTTCACCGTATATTCCGGTGAGGACGCCAATGTTCTGCCGCTGTTGTCGCTGGGTGGCAAAGGGGTTATTTCGGTTATGGCCAACATTATCCCTAAAGATACCCATGATATGGTGGTCAAATATCTAGAGGGCGATACCAAAGCAGCCACCAAACTGCAGCTTAAAACCTTAAATCTCATCAAAGCCTTATTCTGTGAGGTAAACCCTATTCCGGTAAAAGCCGCTGTAAAGCTGCTGGGCTTTAATGCTGGCAAATGCCGGATGCCTCTGACCGAAATTGCTGATAACAATCGGGACTATTTGCGCCGCGAGATGCAGGCCTATGGCTTGCTTAAGTAATATAAAACAGAAATGATAAAAGACGCTGTTTGCCCGGAGAAAGTATAGCCGGAGTAAACAGCGCTTTTTGGTTGAAAATAAACAAGCAGCAAACCCCAAATGTATGGTTTGCTGCTTGCAAATAGTGCTTAACTTGTAGTGTTTTAGATTATGCCTTCAATATGCAGCATAACCTGAGCAATAAGTGTAGCGCAGATAAAGGTGCCTGTATACACGGCTAAGGCGACAACAATGATCTTCCAGGACATTTTTTTGAAGGCTTCAAGATCTTTGCCAATGGATAAGCCGGCATAAGCCAGGATCGGTGTACATAAGGCTAAAAAGTCAACTTTGCCAGCGTAAAACGTAATAGTTTTGGCAATCGGCGAAATCGGCGCAGTTGCAAGCAGTGCTACAACAGAGACCCAAAACACCATCGGAAATTTGACGGGGATTATGTGGGTCAGGCCGACACCAACCAGCGTAATGATAAGCATAATTGCATAACCAATCGCGGCATCACCCATTGGTGTATTATAGCCAATGGCATTACCGACAACTGTCATAATACCGATCAAAATTAAGGCAATCGTCAAATCGCGAAAATTCATTATGCATCAACCCCCTTGGTATCGTTTTTTCGCCCTAGAATAGGTTTAAGCCAAGTATAGAGCTTTTCGGTAACCGGGAGTGAGATAAACAGCGAGAAGTAAATGCCGATAATCGTAGTCAAGAGATTGGAAGCACCGGCATACATTAAAATTTCATTGGCCTTGTCAGGGAATACCGCTTTAATCGCGCCGGAAGCGGCAGCCATCATGCTGCCTGAACCAACACCTGCGCCCATAGCTAAGGCATAGGGGTGGAAAATATTAAGAGCCGCCAGATAGCCTGCCAGTAAGCCTAGCCATACGGCACCAAATAAAGTACCGCAGATATAAATCGACATAACGCCACGGCCTTCCGGTGAACTTAAGCCGTATTTCTCACTGATAATGGCAATATTAGGTTCGCGGTCAATCGAGAAAGTCGCCCCAATAGCTTCACGGCCAAGTCCGAGAGCAATGGCAATCGGTAGACCTAGAATTACGGTGCCCAGGAAATGTCCCAGTTCCTGTAAAGATAAGGAGAGGCCGGACTGAGCAACTTTTACGACTTGAGGGCCGATTACGGTTCCAAGCTTAGTCACCAGCATGAGAGTAGTGACGCCAAGCACGGCAGTAGCCAGATTCATTTCTTCTGATTTAATTACTTTTAGTTTGGGAACGCTCAAAATACCGCCGATAACCATGGCATATAGCATAGGCAGGAATAGCAACACCCCCGGCCCGACAGGAATTTTTTTCGCGCCAATCCATTCGCAGATCATAACAATGATAAGTGCGATACAATGGATTCTCCAGTTTTTCAAAATGTCCATTGGTAATCCTCCTTTATATTTTTGGTGAAAACATTGAGCAAAACTTGGAGCTATTATATCACATAATATTCCTTTATGGTAGAATTATAATTAACTAAGTCATACTTTCTCGCAAAAATCAAGGCGCGAAAAGTGGTATATACATAATAAGGAGTCTGAGTTATGGAAACTATTGAATTAAAGAAAAAAATTTGCAGTGTGATTGATGAACATCAGGAAACCATCATTGCGCTGGCAAAGGAAATTGAACAGCACCCGGAATTGGGTTATAAAGAACAAGTAACTTCACAACTAGTTCAACGCTTTTTTGAAAAGCTTGATGTGCCGTATGAGACAGGACTTGCCATTACTGGCGTTAAAGGCCGGCTAAAAGGGCAAAGCGAGGGTCCGAATGTCGCTATCTTGGGCGAACTGGATGCCGTTATCTGTCCTGACAGTGCCTGTGCCGACCCGGCAACCGGCGCCGCCCATGCCTGCGGCCATCACCTCCAGCTAGGAGCAATGCTCGGAGCGGCCTTGGGATTAAAATGCAGTGGTGCCGGAGAGCAGCTTGGCGGCAATATAACCTTTATGGCTGTGCCGGCTGAGGAATATGTTGAGATTGCCTATAGGCTGAAACTGAAAGAAGCAGGCAAGCTGCATTATCTTGGCGGCAAACAGGAACTTATCTACCAAGGCGCATTTGATGATGTTGATATGGCCATGATGATGCACTCGGCCAAGGAAAAGCCGCAGCCTACCGTGCAAATTGGGGAGTCGAGCAATGGCTTTGTTGGTAAAACCATCCGCTATATTGGTCAAGAAGCTCATGCTGCCGAAGCGCCTGACCAGGGTATTAATGCGCTTAATGCTGCGATGCTTGGGCTTATGGGAATTCATGCGCTGCGCGAAACTTTCCGTGATGATGACATCATTCGCGTTCACCCTATCATTACCAAAGGCGGCGATCTCGTAAACAGTGTGCCGGCAGATGTGCGCATGGAAACCTATGTAAGGGCTAAAACCATGCAAGCCATTGATGCCACCCATAGCAAGGTTGATCGGGCGCTTAGAGCCGGCGGCGATGCAGTAGGTGCGCAAACCATAATTCAATCGCTTCCAGGCTATTTGCCGCTGCACTGCTCGGCACCTTTCAACCAATTGTTTGTTGAAAATGCGGCCCAGTTTGTATCGCGGGAAAATATCGAGAACTCCGGACATTTTAGCGCTTCCACCGACATGGGGGATGTGTCCCATCTTATGCCGGTAATTCATCCTTATATTGGTGGAACCACCGGGGCGCTGCATACCCGCGAGTTTTGCGCAGTGGATTACTATGCGGCCTGTGTGCTGCCTGCCAAACTTATGGCGATGACAGTTGTTGATTTGCTTACCGACAATGCCAAACAGGCTAAAAACATCCTGGAAGCGTATTCGCCGCTAATGACCAAGGATGAGTATATTAAAAAATTGGACAGCTATTTTTCTTAGTTGACGATTCAAACGTGTAAATTGTAATGAAACTGTCAGTATAGAAAAACGGCCAGACTCAGCTAGGCGAGTTTTGGCCGTTTTTTAGTTGAACAAGAGCGTGCAATTTGCGGTAAACTTGAGCTATTACCGGATAAATTTTACGGAGACACTTGTCCCCAGAGTATTTGATTGAATCAATAACCTGGCATTATGTCTGGCGGCGATGCTAAAGCAGACAGCCAATCCTAAGCCAGTGCCATTTTCTTTGGTGGTAACAAAAGGTGTACCGAGCTTATCTAATATTTCTTCGGGAATTCCTTTGCCGTTATCTTGAACTTGTAGCACAATTGTTTGATAATCCATTAACGTGCATATTTCTATAATTCCGCCATGATCTACAGCATCTAATGCATTTCGCACTAAATTAATAACAAGTTGGCGAATTTCATTTTTATCTAGTAGCAAAGTTTGAATATCGCCTGGTAGCCAACGAATAATTTTGCTTTCGCGAGCTGCCTCTAAAGATAACAAAGGCAGCAATGCATTAATTATTTGGTTTAGATTATGTATTTCTTTCTTTAGTGATTTGTTCTTGGCTAATGAAAGATATTCTGTAATAATTTTATTTGCGCAGTCTAATTCTTCAATCATCAGATCATATTGATTTACATGCTCTTGATAACATTGTTTACTTCTCAATAATTGCAAATAACCACGAACTGTAGTCATGGGATTTCTTATTTCATGGGCTAGGCCGGCTGCCATTTCACCAACCAAACTTAGCCGGTCAAGACGTTCAAGTTCTTTTGAAAAATGTTTTTGTTCTGTTATGTCTATATCAATGCAGATAAACTCTTTTTTTCCGGTAGACAAGCTAATGGGAAACAAAGTTGCATAAACATATTTATCGTTTCCGTTTTTATTTTTAATTTTCCATTCGGCAGGCCCATGCAGTGAATTGGTAAGGTTAATTTTGTTCAAGATGACTAGTAAATCGGTATATTCATTATCGAACAGGATCTCTTTACTTGAATGTCCGATTACATCGGCTTGTTTAAAACCGTACAACTCCTCCGAAGCTTTATTCCAGAAAGTGATGTTACCATATTCGTCATAAGCCTGGATAGCCACATTTGCCATATTGTTAAATATTAAAAAAATTTGTTCATCACTGCGTTGCAGTGCTTGTTTTTGTTGTTCAATTTGTCTAAGGCGAGGTAGTGCCAAATCAGCTAGCATTTCTGCAAATTCAACTGAGAAATACATAATATCGTCAAGTTTTTTTTGCGTATATATAGGAACTCTGTCAAGAGCAGCCAGGTAAGCCTTTTTATCGAAACCGTGGCGTTCGGCTTGTCGTATAAAGTAATCGATATCAGGTTTTTCAAATAAAAACTGCCCTTGAAAAATATTGGCTACATGTACTCCATCAATAATAATTGGAGCAACTGCATCAAATAATCCATTTGGACATTTATAGCAAAGATACGGTTTGGTATTCATATGGTTGGCAAGCCTAGCGGGAATGCAATCGTGGCTTTGTTTGCATAGTTTTTTTGAACTTGCATTTTTCAGATGGAAATTTTTGCAAATATCTTGCCACCCAATCGCTACTAGTATAGTTCCTTTGACATCAAGAATTCCTGACGGGATTCCTGTTGCTTGATAAAATCGTTGCATAAGCTTATTAAGTTTGCTTATGTCTACTAAATCGCTAAAATTATAGGGCATGATGCCATCCTCATACATGTGAGAGTTAATTCTCCCTTTTGAAATTTTCATTATGGAAGAAATTTACTATTTATCTTGTTTTTCTTCAATGATGTATAAAAATCCTTCCAAATAAGTAATGTATTGGAAATAATTTTATTCATCCCACATTTTATTCATTAATTTGGTATAATATAAACAAATTTCAACATTTTGAAAGTCAAAATATAGTTGATTACTATGCAAGACTTTGGAGTGATTTTTTTGGAAATACGGCAATTAAAAACCTTTATGAGTATTGTCAAGTTTGGCAATTTTTCGCAGGCTGCGCAATTTCTTGGCTATACACAGTCTACCGCGACAACGCATATTCAGCTTTTGGAGAAAGAATTGAATACTGTTCTTTTTGAGCGGTTTGGTCATCAGCTAATGCTTACCGGCGATGGGGAGCGTCTATATGATTATGCCGAGCGCATTACCAAACTTGCCGATGAAGCAAAAAATGCCCTTGATGATTTTTCTGTTCCCAGGGGACCTCTTACCATTGGTGTGCCGGAATCGCTTTGTGTGTACCGGTTAAAGAATTTACTGCGTGAATATGCACTTGTTTATCCTGAAGTTGAATTGAAAGTAAAAATAGGTATATCCAGCGATTTTCGCACTATGCTGCGCAAGAATATGATGGATATTGCTTTTTTTCTGGAAGAAAAGATTCAAGAGACCGATTTGGTCAGTAAGCTGCTGTGGACTGAGCCGGTGGCGCTACTTGCTGCGCCCGGCCATGAACTTAGCAAACTGGCTGGAGTACAGGTGAAACACCTAGAGAATCAGACACTTATTTTTCCGGATTCGGGCAGCAGCTACCGGACCTTGCTAGAGGAAAGCATGGAAAAAGCGGCTGTCCAACCGAGTAATACATTAGAAATATGCCAAATTGAAGTTATAAAGCAATTGGTTAGCAGTAATATTGGGTTGACGATACTTCCGGTTGTAGCCGCACAACAAGAATTGGCAGCTGGTACCTTAGTGGCGCTGCCGTGGCTGGGGCCTGAATTTCAGATCAATGCTTTTCTTGCGTATCACCGGGATAAATGGCTTTCTTCCAGCATTCAGGCTTTCCATAAGCTTGTGCAGGAAAGGTTATTGAAATGATTTTTAGTTCAGGAAGAAAAAGGAGAGGTCGGTTATGAGCAAGTGCATGCCTGATGTCAAGCTGCTTACAGCAGGAGAATATGGGCTGGTGATTGAATTTGCCGCAGAGATTTCTCCTGCTGTTAACCGGCTTGTACAGCAGGTGGCAGGATTGCTTGCCGGCAGCTCGATTAATGGAATCATTGAGATGGTACCGACCTACCGTACGATTATGATTTATTTTGACCCGTTTATGATTACCCGGCAGGAATTAACGGCCTGTATTGAACGGCTGCTGGGAGGCATAGATTGCGAAAGCAGTCAGGTAACAGGGGCAAAGACTGTTTATGTGCCTGTGTGTTATGGCGGTGTGCTGGGACCTGATTTGGAATATGTGGCTCGCTATACTGGTCTCGCGGCAGCAGAGGTGATTGTCTTGCATACGGCTGTACCTTATCTGATATATATGCTGGGCTTTACTCCGGGATTTCCTTATTTAGGTGGCCTGCCGGCTCAGCTTACTGTACCTCGACAGGAAAAACCGAGGGTTAAAGTGCCGGCCGGTTCGGTAGGAATTGGTGGTAGCCAGACCGGTCTTTATCCGGTAGAAAGTCCGGGTGAATGGTGGCTGATTGGACGTACGCCGGTTAAAGCTTTTAACCCCAAGAACAGCCAGCCCTTTTTGTTTTCCCCTGGCGACTATCTGCATTTTTATGCGATAAGCGTGGACGAGTATTTTGCTATTCGCCGCCAAGTGGAAGCAGGTACTTATATACCGCGAATTTGTCAGGGTAGTGAGGGTGATACAAAGTGATTACCGTTATTCAGCAAGGGTTGTTTACAACAGTACAGGATGAGGGACGTTGGGGTTACCAGGCTTACGGTTTGCCGGTAGCCGGGATGATGGATCGGTACTCTGGGCGCATTGTAAATATGCTGGCAGGCAATAAAGAGCAGGCCGCTGTTCTCGAAATGACCGGTTTGGGTGCGGTGTTTAAGTTTGATGAGGAGCAGTTTGTGGCTGTAGGCGGTGCCGATATGGGGGTTAGGGTAAATGGCACAGCTGTGCCTAACTGGTCGGCTTTTTTTGTACCGAAGAATGGAGAAGTGCGATTTGCGGAAGTGGTCAGTGGCTATCGCTCCTATATGGCAGTGCGGGGTGGAATCGACGTTCCGGTGGTGTTAGGCAGTCGGTCTACTTGTGTTAAGGCTGGCGTGGGTGGTTATGAAGGTCGGCCGCTGCGACAGGGGGATGTATTGGCTATTGGTCAGCAAGGCCAGGGACAACACCGGGAGCAGATACTGCCTGATGACTTTGTGCCAACATATGATAACAAGATTACGGTGCGGGTTATCTTGGGGCCGCAGCACACTATGTTTTCCGAGGAAGTAATGGCGGATTTTTTCGCAAAACCTTATACAGTTACCAAACAAGCCGACAGGGTGGGGTACCGCCTGACAGGTACCCGGATATTGCCAATTGGCAAAGCCGATATTATTTCTGACGCTATGTACCAAGGGGCGATTCAGATTGCTTCCCATGGTATGCCGTTTATTATGTTGGCTGATCATCAGACTACCGGTGGTTTTGCCAAGCTTGGTTATGTTATTCAGAGTGACTTGCCCAAAATTGCGCAAGTTAAAACAGGGGACAGTATTCGGTTTTGTTGTGTCAATGAAGCCGAGGCACTTGTCGCTCTCCGGGAGGAACAGCAAGTATACCGAGTGGTTTCTGACATAGTAGCCAGGTAAAAAAATAGCTTTTGGAAAAATCGAATGCTGCTATTTGTTTTTTCAAATTTACTTTCAGGCAGTTCGGTGCTATGATGTAAAAAACTAAATTTCGCTGTAAGCAATGACGCTTCAAACAAGGCCATTCCTTTGTTTGCAGCGTCTTTTTGTTTTTCCTGGTGACTAACCTTCAGCTGGGGTTAAAATCCTTGAACTTGAATTTGTTTTACAGTGGAAGAAAAGCATCAAACAGAAATTAGGGGGGAACTAGTATGGAACCAGTAAAAAATGTAAACACAGGTTATAAGAAGGCAGCAAAATCAAATTGGGATTTGCTGCTAGGGGCCGCATTCTTGATGGCTACGTCGGCTATTGGACCAGGATTTTTAACACAGACGACAGTGTTTACCCAACAATTGGCGGCAAGCTTTGGTTTTGTTATTTTCATGTCCATTGTTTTGGATGTTGGAGCACAGCTTAATGTGTGGAGAATTATTGCGGTTTCAGAAAAGCGCGGTCAGGATATTGCGAATATGGTATTTCCCGGTTTGGGATATTTTATTGCCTCATTGATCGTATTAGGAGGTCTGGCGTTTAATATTGGCAATATTGCCGGAGCCGGCCTTGGAGTTAACGTAATATTGGGTGTAACGCCGATAACCGGTGCTATTATGAGTGCCGTAATTGCGATAGGAATTTTTCTTGTAAAAGAAGCAGGCAAGGCCATGGACCGATTTGCCCAGTTTGCCGGCTTTGTCATGATTGGTTTAACGGTCTATGTGGCATTTGCTTCAGCACCGCCAGTAGGGGAAGCTATTGTCAAAAGCATTGTCCCTGATAAAATCGATATGTTTGCCATCATTACGTTGGTAGGAGGTACGGTAGGCGGGTACATTACTTTTGCTGGCGGACATCGTCTGTTGGATGCCGGTGTTTGCGGCAAAGAAGCCTTGCCGGAAGTAACCAAAAGCTCGGTAACTGGTATTTTTGTTACTGCAATTATGCGGGTAGTATTATTTCTGGCTGCTCTTGGTATTGTTGCTCAAGGTCTGGCAATTGATCCGGCTAATCCGCCAGCCTCTGTGTTTAAGCTGGCAGCAGGCGATATAGGCTACAAAGTATTCGGCATTGTTATGTGGGCTGCAGCTATTACTTCGGTTATTGGCGCTGCTTATACCTCGGTTTCCTTTATTAAAACGTTTAGCTCGACAGTTGCTAATCATGAAAAGTATACGATTATTGCGTTTATCCTGGCATCTACGTTGATCTTTGCCATTGTTGGCCGCCCAGTCAAGGTGCTGGTGCTGGTAGGGGCGCTTAACGGACTTATCTTGCCAATTACGCTGGCTACTATATTAGTTGGTGCCTATATGAAAAAGATTGTTGGCGACTATAAACATCCGCTCTGGATGACTGTTTTTGGCGGAATCGTAGTTATTGTCATGACTTATATGGGCGGTTATACCTTAATTAAGGAATTGCCGAAATTATTCCTGTAGTCTAGAGGCAAACAAGCAGCTGCGACGAAGTTACTACGTAACCAGTACTATTTGGAGGTATAACGATATGTACCGCGTTGATTTGAATTGTGATTTGGGAGAGAGCTTTGGTGCGTATAAACTGGGGATGGACGAAGACATTTTGCCGTTTGTTACCTCAGCCAATATTGCCTGCGGCTTTCATGCCGGTGATCCGGCAGTCATGCGTAAAACCGTGGCGCTCGCTCTGAAAAATAACGCAGCAATTGGGGCTCATCCCGGCTTGCAGGATTTGGTAGGCTTTGGCCGTCGGCAACTCGACATTTCAGCCCAGGAAGCCTATGACATGGTAGTGTACCAGCTTGGCGCGCTGCAGGCTTTTGTCAAAGCCGAAGGTACATCGTTACAACATGTTAAGCCGCATGGTGCTTTGTATAACATGGCGGCTAAAAGCCAGCCGCTGGCGGCCGCTATTGCCGAAGCTGTTTATAAGGTAGATCCGGGTTTGATTTTGTTTGGCCTTTCCGGCAGCGAATTGGTTGCTGCCGGAGAAAAAATCGGGCTGAAAGTGGCGCATGAGGTGTTTGCCGACCGTACGTACCAATTGGACGGTTCGCTAACCCCGCGCAAACAGCCGGACGCTTTAATTACCAATGATGAAGAAGCCGTAGCGCAGGTTGTCCGAATGGTTAAAGAAGGTAGAGTGGCCTCTCGGCAAGGAACAGATGTTGCAGTCAAAGCCGATACCGTGTGTATTCACGGAGACGGGGCACATGCACTGGCCTTTGCCCAAAAGATACGTGAATCACTACTTGACAGCGGAATTGCTGTTAAGGCAATTGGCGATTAACCTAAACAAGAAAAAAGAGGGATGAACATGAGTGATTTTGCAGATAAAAGTCCGGAAGAAGTAAGGGCGATGATTCGCCGGAATGAGTGGACGAAGCCGACATCGGGAATGGCCAAAGGGTTTACGCAGGCCAATTTGGCTATCTTGAAGAAAGACATTGCGTTTGACTTTCTGCTATTTTGTCAGCGAAATCCCAAACCCTGCCCGGTACTTGATGTCACTGAAGCCGGTTCGCCGGTTCCACGGCTTGTAGCTCCCACTGCCGATATTCGGACAGATATTCCTAGATACCGTATCTATAAGCAGGGCGAGCTGGTCGATGAAGTGACAGATATTCTTAATTACTGGGAAGATGACATGGTTGCTTTTTTGATTGGCTGCAGCTTCACTTTTGAACATCCACTGATGAACAGCGGTATTCCTGTTCGCCATATTGAGGAAAATTGTAATGTGGCTATGTATAAAACAAATATACCGTGTATCAAAGCAGGCCGTTTTGAAGGTCCGGTGGTGGTAAGCATGCGGCCGATACCTGAAAAGGACGTTGTGCGGGCTGTGCAGATAACCTCCCGCTTTCCTTCGGTGCATGGCGCACCTATTCATATCGGCAATCCGGCTGGTATCGGTATAAAAGATATCGACAAGCCTGATTTTGGTGACCGTGTGACAATTAAGCCGGGAGAGGTTCCGGTATTTTGGGCCTGCGGGGTTACACCGCAAGCGGTAGCAATGCAGATCAAACCTGAACTCATGATCACCCATGCTCCCGGTCATATGTTTATTACCGATGTCCAGGATGAAAAATTCAGTGTGTTGTAGGACTAAGACAAATAGCAGGAAATACAGAGGTGGATACTTGTGAAGCAACAAACAGAACAAGTTGTTTTAACATACCAAATGCTGCCTATCGGCGAAGCGGCCCTTATGGTGGAATTCGGTAAGGGCATTCATCCTGAAACAAATAAAAAAGTAAAGGCTTTGTCGGATTATCTGGAACAGCAGCCTTTGCCGGGAATGCTAGAATATGTGTCGGCTTATTCCAGTGTTACCGTGTTTTTTAATCCGGCACAGGTAAAGCAAAACTACCAACAACAATCGGGCAGCCATACTGAGCCACTGGCCTATGAAATGGTTGCCGGCTTACTGGAAAATGTGCTAAACAATCTGGACTATAGCGCGGCAACAAGTCCAAGAACGGTGGAAATTCCCGTTTGTTATGGCGGTGAGTACGGGCCGGATCTGGCTTTTGTTGCTGAATATAATGAACTTAGTATCGAAGAAGTAATTAACATCCACTGCCAGGGGCAGTATCTGGTATATATGATTGGTTTTGCTCCAGGTTTCCCTTATCTGGGCGGCATGGAGGAAAAGATTGCCACTCCCCGCCGTTCATCACCGCGACTGGAAATTCCTGCAGGTTCGGTAGGTATAGCCGGCATGCAGACCGGGGTTTATCCCATTACAACGCCAGGCGGCTGGCAGCTCATCGGCCGTACTCCGCTGGCGTTATTCCGCCCGCAAGATGAAATTCCTAGCCTTTTGCGAGCTGGTGATGTAATCAAATTCAAATCCATTTCATTGGCCGAATATGACGAATATAAGGAGGGCAGGCCATGAGTATGACAGTTATCCGTCCTGGCCTGCTTTCCAGTATACAGGATCAAGGCAGGTACGGCTTCCAAAAATATGGCGTTATTGTAAGCGGAACTATGGATTCATACGCATTGCGAGTAGCCAATATCCTTGTTGGCAACGAGGAAAGCGAAGGCGTATTGGAGATGACCTTAATGGGGCCAACGCTGAAACTGGAGCAGGATATGCTGATCGCTATAACCGGCGGTGATATGGTGCCAACCATTAATTCAGTACCTGTGCCTATGTGGCGACCGGTGTATGTCAAACAAGGTAGTGTGCTTGCATTTAAAGGCTGTAGGCCCGGATGCCGTTCGTATCTGGCGGTAGCCGGCGGCTACGACATTCCGTCCGTGATGGGCAGTAAAAGCACTTACCTGCGCGCCGGAATTGGCGGTTTTGGCGGGCGGGCGCTGCAGCAGGATGATGTGCTTCCCGTGCAAAATTCATTATCCACTCGGGCTAGGCGTTTGCTGAAACAATTATCCATTTCCATACAGGACAAAGAATTTGCTGCTGCCGACTGGTGTGCAGCAAAAGCTCACATTCTCCACTCGTCACAGCCAATTACCGTACGGGTTACCAGTGGCAGCCAGTATGAATATTTTTCACCGGAAAGTAAGGAGCAATTTTTTAGCCAGCCTTTCCGGGTCACACCCCAGTCAGACCGGATGGGGTATCGGCTGGCCGGACCGGAACTGACGCTGAGCCAGCCCTTAGAGATGATTTCCGAGGCGGTTGCGCTGGGTACTGTCCAGGTGCCACCTGACGGCAATCCGATTATTTTATTGGCAGACAGGCAAACGGCTGGCGGCTATCCTAAAATCGCTCAGATCGCAGCAGTAGATGTTGCTATTATTGCTCAGACCAGGCCGGGAGAACAAATCAGGTTTCAGGAGATTTCGCTGCAAGAAGCGCAGCGGCTTTATCTCGAGCGGGAAGAGTATCTGCACCAGCTTAGACAAGCCATTGGGCTGCGGTTACTTTAGACCTGGCAAGTGCAGTATCAGCAAGAATGACTGAGGAGTGAAAATATGTTTACCATTGAGGAAATAAAAGAACTTATTAAGGCTGTGGATCAATCGTCAATTGGCCATATGGAATGGTGCAGCGATGGGACTAAACTGGTTATTAGCAAAAATGCTGCTTGCCCGCAGGAACAGCCAGCTACTGTGCCAAGCCAAAGCAAGCCGGCTTTGCTGGCAGAGGTCCAACAGACAACAACCGAAAAAACGCAAGCCGTATTTGTGGAAATTTTGGCATCTACTGTTGGAACCTTTTATGCTGCGCCTGAACCGGGTGCGGCACCCTTTATCACCATTGGCGACAAAGTAGCAGAAGGAACGGTTGTCTGTATCTTGGAAGCCATGAAATTATTCAATGAAGTACACTCAACCGTAACTGGTGAGGTTGTGGAAATCCTGGTCAAAGACGGAGATTTTGTGGAATATGGACAGCCGTTATTTTTGGTAAAGCCGTAGCAAGTCCGGTTTAGCAAACAGGATCAGGCATAAAGGAGAAGGCAAATGTTCAAAAAAGTATTGATTGCTAACCGGGGTGAAATTGCCGTCCGGATTATCAGAGCCTGCAGAGAAATGGGGATTGCTACAGTTGCCGTTTATTCGCAGGCTGATGAACAGGCTCTGCATGTCAAGCTTGCCGATGAGGCCTATTGTATCGGGTCGGCACCTGCCAAGCAGAGTTATTTAAATATAACTAAGTTATTGACTGTGGCTGTTAGTACTAAGGCTGATGCCATTCATCCTGGCTATGGTTTTTTAGCCGAGAACGCTGAATTTGCCGAAGCCTGTGGCGACTGTGGGATTACTTTCATTGGCCCAAGTCCAAAAGCCATCAGAGGCATGGGCGCCAAAGCCGTTGCCAGGGACACCATGAAGCAGGCCGGTGTACCCATTATCCCCGGCACAGAAGGTATTATTGAAGATGTAGAAACGGCACTTGCGGTGGCCGAGACTATAGGTTATCCGGTGATTGTTAAGGCGACTGCCGGCGGCGGCGGCAAGGGCATGCGGGTGGCGGGCAATGCCGAGGAGTTAGCACAAGCCATTCGTCAGGCGCAAAAAGAAGTAGAAGTGATATTCGGCGATCCCGGTGTTTATTTGGAAAAATATTTGGAAGAGCCGAGACATATTGAAATGCAGATTATGGCTGACCAACACGGTAGTATTGTTTATCTTGGTGAACGGGATTGCTCTATTCAGCGGCGTCACCAAAAGCTGCTGGAAGAAGCGCCGTCACCGGCACTTAGTGAAAATCTGCGACGGCAGATGGGGCAGGCTGCTGTGCAGGCTGCTAAGTCGGTGCAATATCATGGGGCCGGCACAGTTGAGTTTTTGCTGGATAAGCAGGGAAAGTTCTATTTTATTGAAATGAACACCCGAATTCAGGTTGAGCATGCCATAACCGAAATGGTTACAGGTATTGACTTGATAAAAGAGCAGATTGCTGTGGCAGCAGGCTGTCGCCTTAGCTTTTCCCAAGAAGATGTTAAGGTAACCGGCTGGTCCATAGAATGCCGCATTAATGCGGAAGACCCTTGTCGTGATTTTATGCCGTCTCCCGGGAAAGTTACTTGTTATCGTACTCCGGGTGGTTTTGGTGTCAGGATTGACAGTGCAGTATACGAGGGTTATGAGATTCCTCCTTTTTACGATTCTATGATAGCGAAAGTTATCGTATGGGGTAAAACCAGGCAGGAAGCCATTGCCAGAATGAAGCGGGCACTTGATGAATGCACCATTGAGGGCGTGAAAACAACCATTCCTTTCCATCAAAAACTGCTTGCGCATGAAATGTTTATAAAAGGCCAAGTGACGACCGGATTTTTAGAAATGATGGAAAAATAAAGACTAAGAACAGATTAGTCATCGGATAAACTGAAGATAAGAGCTGCAGGGAAGCTGGTACTAGTAAAAAATGCGATTCTCTGGTATAATTATGCATCATAGATAAAACTGGCAAAGACGCCTGTTTTGCAGATTAAAACAGCGTCGTTGCCAGCTTTAATTTTTAAAAACAAAAGGAGGAAAAACAGCAGTTTACAACTGAAGATGAATTTTTACTTATTTTTTAACTGAGTTCTTTGAAAGAGAGGGATTTTTTATGATGCTTACAATTGGTATTATCATGGTACTTGCCACAATTTATTTTTTGGTTAAGCGTTATGATGCACGCTTGGTATTATTAGCTTCTGGTATTATTATGGCTTGTGTGGCGGGTACGCCGATGGTTTCCTTGAATGCGTTTGCAAAGGACATGACCAATAGTGGTTTGATCCAGGCCGTATGTTCGGTTATGGGTTTTGCAATGGTAATGAAGTATACCGAATGCGATAAGCATTTAATTAACTTAATGGCAAACGGGCTTTCCAAAGTTCGTCCGCTGCTTATTCCCGGTGTTGTTATCGCTACTTATGCTGTAAATATTGCTCTGCCAAGTGCGGCCGGAACTGCTGCGGCTGCAGGCGCGATTTTTGTACCGCTGATGATGTCAGCAGGTGTTCATCCGGCCATGGCAGGTGCTGCCGTCAAATGCGGTACTTATGGCAGTATGCTTAATCCTGGACTGGCTCATAACCCCTTTGTTGCCAAAATCGCCGGTGTTGGCGTTATGGATGTTATCGGCTTCCACTACAAAGCCAACATTGCTTCTTTGATTGTCGCGACAATTATGATTACCATGATTGCTTATTACAAAAAAGAACATAAAGGTTATGTTGCCGAAGGATTGGAAGTTGAAGAATCCTTTAAGGTGAATTTACTGCATGCGCTCATGCCGATTTTTCCGATTTTGATTCTGATTCTCGGCTCAACCGGTGTTGTACCGGCCTTTAAAATGGATGTGCCACAGGCTATGATTATAGGGGCGTTGTGTGCGCTTTTAGTGACAAGAAAAAATCCTGTCAACCTGAGTAATGCCTTTTTTGACGGTATGGGCAAAGCCTATGGAGAAATCCTGGGTATCATTATTGCCGCCGGTGTATTTGTTTCAGGCTTAACCGCTATGGGACTTGTTAAAGCCTTTACTACCGCTATGCTCAACAACCCAGCTATTGTTAAGATTTGTGCGGCAGTCGGTCCGTTTGTTTTAGGTTTGGTGGTTGGTTCTGGCGATGCCGCAACCTTTGCTTTTAACGAAGCCATTACCCCGCATGCGCCAGATTTTGGTATGTCTCAGGTACAAATGGGCAGTATGGCAACCTTGGGGGGGACTCTTGGACGCACTATGTCACCAATTGCCGGTGCAACTATTATCATCGCCGGTATTGCCGGTGTTAACCCGATGGAAATCACTAAACGCAACGGCTTGCCTATGATCGGTGCGATGATTGTCGGTATGGCATTCTTGTTGTAAGAGTTTGACGCCTTAGTTTCCGGTAATTACTTTGAGATGGAGTTGAGTTGTTATGTCGAAGATTTCGATTGTGGCAACAGGTGATTCTTTTATTACGCAGCGTTTGCCGCAAGATATGCAGTTTGCTGAACTGAAAAACTATATCGAAGCTCATGATGTTCGCTTTACCAACTTCGAAGTGCTGCTGCATGATTTTGAAGTGTATCCGGCTCCGTCAAGCGGCGGCACCTGGGCGGTTGCCCGGCCGGAGGTGCTGCAGGATATTAAAGAACTTGGCTTTAATATGATGGCCTGGGCGAATAATCACACCATCGACTGGAATATCGACGGTATGTTAACAACAATGAAGCATCTTGACCAAGGTAAGTGTATACATGCCGGTGTGGGTAGAAACCTGGCCGAAGCGGCGCAACCGCGTTATCTGGACACGCCTCAGGGGCGGGTAGCCTTAATCGGGGTTACTTCCACCATATCAGAATGGGGCATGGCAAGTGCCCAGCGGCCTGATGTTCTCGGCCGCCCGGGAGCTAATGTCCTCCGTTGCCAGACAATACACAAAGTGCGGCCGGAAGACTTTGAAAAATTAAAAGAAATCGTGGAACAGACAGAAGTAAATTCCAACCGGATTTTAAATGAAAAAGAAGGCTTTGCTAAGCCGGTGGTAGGCGGTTATTATGTTGGTACCATTCGCTTTGAACCTGGTGATACGCCGGGGACAGTAACCAAAATGAATGCCAAGGACGCTGACCGTATTGTGCGTTCTATCCGGGAAGCTACCAGGCAGGCCGATGTTGTGCTTGTCAGCCATCATACTCATGAGCGCAAAGGCCTAGATAAAGACCGGCCGGCTGATTTTGCTCGTGATTTTGCCAAACTGTGCATAGACAGCGGGGCCCATGCTTATATAGGACACGGTCCGCATATCTGGCGCGGCATTGAAATCTACAAACAACGTCCTATTTTTTATAGTCTTGGTGATTTCATTTTCCAAAACGATTCAGTGGAACGGCAGCCTACAGAATTCTATGACCTGTACGATTTGGGTGTGGAAAATACTGTTTCTGATGGATTGGATGCCCGTAGTGCCAATGAAACAAGGGGCTTGGTTGTTGACCCAAAAGTATTTGAGTCGGCCACAGTTGCTTTTACTGTTACCGATGGTAAAATTAAGGAAGTCACACTAAAGCCGCTTTCCCTTGGCTTTAAGTATGGCAGATCACGGCGCGGGCGTCCGGAGTTTGCCGATAAAGAAAATGGCACACGTATTTTGCAGGATATTGCTGATTTATCAACAGAATTTGGAACAAAAATCACAATCAAAGACGGTATAGGCACTATTAAGCTGGATTAAACGGAAATAAGATAATAACCACACCATTAATCCGGCCTGTAAAGTAAGAGTAGAAACCAAAGACAAAGGAATGTGCACTATGGACACAAAGATCAAAGAACTTGTTCATTCTCTGGGACCTAAAATAATTGAACGCCGCCGCGATTTTCATAAACATGCCGAAGTAGCCTGGACAGAGTTCCGGACGGCCGCCATTGTAGCCGATACCCTTACAAAACTGGGCTATGAGGTGCTGGCCGGTGATGAGGCAGTGGCTGCTGACGCCATGATGGGCGTGCCATCTGCCGCTGTGCTGCAGCAACACCAGGAACGGGCTATTGCGCAGGGTGCTTCGCCAGAGTGGGTTTCCAAGATGACTGGTGGCAAGACTGGAGTTGTTGGCACTCTTATATTTGCCAAGCCGGGGCCGACTGTAGCCCTGCGGTTTGATATGGATGCCAATGATGCAGTTGAGACTGAAGAAACTACACACCGGCCTTTTAAGGAAGGCTTTGCATCAGTCAACCGGGGGGCTATGCATGCTTGCGGACATGACGGACATACCTCAATCGGCTTGGCTGTAGCAGAAATTTTGGCTGTGTGCAAAGACCAATTAGCTGGTACGGTTAAATTCATTTTTCAGCCTGCCGAAGAAGGCGTGCGCGGTGCCCGGGCTATGATGGAAAAAGGCGTTGTTGACGAGGCTGACGTGCTTGTCGGCATGCATATTGGCTTTAATGCCAACAAAACAGGCCAACTGGCTTGTCAGATTGACAGCTTTTTGGCGACTACCAAGCTTGATGCCGTATTTACCGGGGTAGCCGCCCACGCCGGCGCTGCGCCGGAAGCCGGTCGTAACGCCCTGCTGGCTGCTGCCAGTGCGGCGCTCAATCTCCATGCTATTTCCCGCCATAGTCAGGGGCCGTCACGTATCAATGTCGGACAGCTGGCGGCCGGGACAGGACGCAATGTTGTACCGCCCAATGCTGTTATCAAGCTGGAAACCCGCGGCACGACAAGTGTAATCAATGAATTTATGTTTACCGAGTCTGTCCGGGTAATCAAGGCGGCTGCCGCCATGTATGATGTGCAGGTGGAGTTAAAAGAAATGGGAGGCGCCGCCGGGGCGGAAAGCGACCGTTCGCTGGTCGAAAGCCTTGAAGTCACCGGTAGACGTCTGGGGATTTTTGACGAGATCATTCCCCGCTGCTATTTTGGCGCTAGTGAGGACTGTACCTATTTCATGGAACGGGTACAGCAACGCGGCGGCAAAGCAGCCTATATCATGATTGGTGCTGACCTTGTTGCCGGTCACCACGACCTGCGGTTTGATTTTGATGAAGCCGCACTAAGCAAAGCCGTAGAATTTATTGCCGCCGCCACCTGTGATATGCTCACAGCATAAACTATGCTTTTGTCAGTTTTGTTATAAGAGACTAGGTTGTTTGCCAGCGTTCCAATGAGCGTGGCAAAAACCTAGTCTTTTTGTCTGTGTGAGACGGGTAAACTGTCTCCTTGTTCCGCCTAAGCAGACTTATAGTGCGGAATCTGACTTAGACTATACTTTCGTATAGTAGATTTATATTTTTAACTTTGCTATAATAAAAATAATCGTAAAAATTTTACATCTGCATCGACGTTAGGTGAACGAAGTATAAGCAAAGGCGCTTACTTATCTCTTTTTTTAAGAGGTAAGTAAGCGCTTTTGCAGTTAGTACAAGGGATGTGCATAAGTAAAGTTTGATAGTATTTGTTAAGGAGGCTGTTATGGAAGTTTTATTTAAACCAATTATTAAGTTGTTTAATGTAATGAATTATCGAACCAAATTTATATTTATTTTCTTTATATTATTTATCCCTCTTTCAGTTGTGCTCTATGTGTCTTCCTCTAATATTACCGAGCAGATAGATTTTAATGCCAAAGAAAGGAGCGGTACTCTTTATATTAAACCGCTGAATTTCTTGTTGGAAAGAGTGCTGTTTCAGGAGGACATAACGCTGGCTTTGCAAAAGATGGAGCAGGTAAATACTATATATAAAGATGAGTTAAAGACAGCTATTAAATGGACAGAATTAAAAAACATAATGAATTCACCTACAGAGAAGCCAGATATCAGCCAGGATAAAGCGATTGCTGATTTGATAGCATATGTAGGAGATACTTCAAATTTAATTCTTGATCCGGATTTGGACAGCTATTATTTAATGAATTCTGTTGTGAACAAACTTCCGACGGTTGCGATTTATTTGAATCGTATTTCTGGTAAACTTCAGAAGGGCGGGAATGGTTTACCTGGGCAACTGAATGCGAGTGAAAGAGACGAACTAATCAGGCTGATTACTCAAGTGGAAATGGCATTGGCAGAAGAGAATGCTGGTTTAGAAGTCGTATATCGCGAAAATCAGCAAATACAAGAAAAGCAACAAATGCAAGACCAAGCGGTTATTGCTCAAATCAAGCAAGCGCTGCAGACGGCAACTAAGTATGTAACGGCAGAGACCAGAGAAAACGGCGGGCGAGTGATCGTTAAAGATGTTAAAGATTCGATAAAAGCCACACTGGCACTTCATGCGGCTCATAGCAACTTACTCCAGAATCTGATTGAAGCGCGGATTAATAAATACGCAGAACGGAGAACGGCTGTACTTATCGCATTTGCTGCAGGAGTTTTGGCATTTATGTATTGTTTTATTGGTATGTACCGAAACATTACTCTGCCAATCCGGCAACTGCGGATGTTAATGGCTGATGTGCAAGTAGGGAATTTGACTGCAAAGTGTTTGGTAACAAGCAAAGATGAGTTTGGAATTTTAGCTACATCGTTCAACGAAATGGTAGCCGGAGAATATGATATAGTAAAAACTGTTCAGGAGGCTGCAGTAACCCTTTCTTCGAATTCTCAGCAAATAGCAGCATCTGTTCAAGAGGTAGCCAGCGCATCAAACGGTATTGGCGAATTTATGGATCAATTAGCAAAAGATATTTTTCAAGCGCAAAAGATTGCGGGACAAACCACACAAGAAGTAGATGTCTTGCACGGCGTTGTCCAAGGTTCGCAGGAAAAAGCAGAAGCAGCCCGGGAACAGTCACTTGTTACACAAAGCACAGCGGAGCGAGGTTCCGAAACAATGGATCGTCTTGCCCGGCAAATGCAAAGCATTCAGACTACTATTGAGCGAGCCAGCAATCAACTACAGTTATTGCGGGATTTTGCTGCCAATATTGAAGGTATTACTAAAATGATTGAAGCTATTGCTGGACAAACCAATCTATTAGCTCTGAATGCTGCTATTGAAGCAGCCAGAGCAGGGGAAGCAGGGCAAGGGTTTTCAGTAGTGGCGGAAGAGGTTCGCAAGCTGGCAGAACAGACTGCTAACCAAGTAACTGAAGTTGCTTCTGTTGTTGCCCAGATAACAGATAATATAGGAAGGGTTGTAAAAGATATTGAACTTGGTAAACAAGAAACAGAAAAAGGATGTGTTGCCATTAAAGAGGCTGACGCTGCATTTTCTGAGGTAACTAGTCTAATGAATATCAATGCAACAGATATACAACAAATTAGTGATGCCAGTAAATTAATTAGTAATGAATGCAAATCTGTATTAGAGTTGATAAAAAGCCTGGAGGAATATCTGTTTCATCCGGTTGAAGAAGCAAAACATGTGCGCATGTCAACTCACGAAATAGCAGAGGCTATTGAAAATGTTGCACAAGGGTCGGCGCAAAATCATCAGACCGCTGTTACAATGTTGGAAATCATTCAGAAGTTTAAGTTGAACTAAATTTATTGTAATGGGACAAAGAACCTGTCCCCTTTGTCCCAAAACTTTTAGTTGGGAAACAACCTTGCGGTATGTCCTGCTTGTGAGGACGAAATTAACTGAAAATAAGTATTGATGTTGACAAAAATATTATCGGGTGCTATATTAAACACCAATAGAATATTCGAAATGCAATGAGCAGAATCAAAAAGTGGAGATTTTTTCCTTTAGAGAGCTGTCGGGTGGTGAAAGACGGTGGAGAAACTTCATAAATCTCATCTGTGAGCAGAAGGCTGAAATAAAAGTAGGCAGTATCCGGTTTTCTACCGTTACCAAGAAGCGTATTGAGTACTTTCCTAATATGGCAGAGGTGACTGAGCAATCGGTAAATGAAGTGGTAACGCGGAGAATATCCTTCGTCTTCAACACGGTAACACGTGGAGAAGAGGGAGGTTTTTTGTTTATGATACTGTTTCGCTCGAAAGGCTGCCGGATATTCTAACAGACTGTTAACGCTAATTTTATGATCGCGACATGAAGTTAGCGATGCAGTATATACAAGAAAAGGAGTTTCTGAAATTATGAGTGGTTTAACTTTACTAGGAATTGCATTACTTGTTTGTGCAAGCGGATATTTTATCTATGGCCGCTGGCTGACAAAGATATGGGGCATTGATCCTCAGGCGAAAACACCGGCTTATGTTTTTGAAGATGGCAATGACTATGTTCCTTCTTCAAAATTCACGGTATTTGCGCATCAATTTTCTTCGATTACCGGCGCAGGTCCGGTTACCGGACCGATCATCGCTGCGATGTTTGGCTGGCTGCCTGTTATGCTTTGGTTGATGATCGGCGGAATTTTCTTCGGGGCAGTACAAGATTTTTCCGCACTGTATGCTTCGGTAAAAAATGAAGGTAAGTCAGTAGGCATGCTGATTGAAAAATATATCGGCAAAACCGGGAAACGCTTGTTTCTACTGTTTTCTTGGCTGTTTACTCTGCTGGTAATCGCGGCTTTTGCCGACATTGTTGCGACTACCTTCAACGGTTTTGGTGCTAATGGTTCACTGGCTACACCTAACGCCGCCGCTGCCTCTATTTCGATGCTGTATATTGTTGTTGCTATTTTCTTTGGCCTTTTTCTCAAAAAATATCCATTGGCCGAAAAGCCTAAACTGGCAGCCGGCATTATTTTAATTATCGGCATGTTGGCCGCAGGTATTGCCTATCCGCTGTATTTTGACAAAACAACCTGGATTTATGTAGTATTTGCCTATATGTTCATGGCGGCAGTTCTGCCGATGTGGCTGCTGATGGAGCCTCGTGACTATTTAAGTTCCTTTTTGCTGCTCGGCATGATTGCCAGTGGTGTTGTTGGTGTTATTTTTACTAATCCGACTATTGAACTGCCTGCCTTTGTCGGCTTTGAAGTGAATGGCAAGCCGCTGTTTCCCATCCTCTTCATAACCATTGCCTGTGGTGCGGTTTCAGGGTTTCATAGTTTGGTTTCTTCCGGAACTTCATCCAAAACTATTTCCAATGAGAAGGATATGCTGTTTGTCGGTTATGGCTCCATGATGGTGGAGACGGTTTTGGCAGTAATTTCTCTGATTGTTGTTGGCGCCGCCGCAACTGGCGGGGTTATGCCAAAAGGCACGCCGTTTCAGATATTCTCGGGTTCTGTTGCCAACTTTTTATCGATGTTTGGTTTGTCCCGTTTTGTGGCGACTTGTATTATCACCATGTGTGTATCTGCGTTGGCATTAACTACGCTGGATTCTGTTGGTCGTATTGGCCGGATGTGTTTCCAGGAATTATTTACTGATGGTACAACTGATCCGGCGAAGATGTCTGGCATGCAGCGGGTATTGACTAACAAATACTTTGCTACTTTGACTACACTGTTTTTTGGTTATTTGCTGTGTTTGGGCGGTTACATGAATGTCTGGCCATTGTTCGGCGCTGCCAACCAGCTGTGTTCGGCACTGGTACTGATTGCTTTGGCTGTTTTTCTCAAGGTTACCGGGCGGCAGGGAAAAATGCTGTATATTCCTATGGCCTTTATGTTTGTCGTTACATTCATTGCGTTACTCATGTCGATCTACGGCATAGTGAATAAAGTTCTTACTACCGGCGGCTTTTCATTCTTGACTGACGGCTTGCAGCTAATTGTGGCCATTGCACTCATAACGCTAGCTTTACTCATTGCTTCCAACAGTGTGAGAAAATTATTTGATTCTGAAGCTGCGACTGTTTCTGTAGAAAAATAAAATAATATTAGGGATGCATCAGCATGCAGCCTTGGCCTAGTTATAACGGGCTAAGGCTGTTTGTTCGTGGGACAAGGGGACAGCAGACTGTGTGAAATCTCCCGCTTTTAAAAGATCAAAAATAAAGATGCTAGACTAATCCCTAACCTTCTAGTTCAGCTGAAT
>Ga0316604_10000116_pt1 | contig 129679 bp, 101 predicted proteins | sample OWC_soil_day20_C_FD_207650 | JGI IMG/M metagenome (GOLD analysis project Ga0316604, IMG submission 207650) | Wetland soil microbial communities from Old Woman Creek delta, Ohio, United States - OWC_soil_day20_CT | ecosystem: Environmental > Terrestrial > Soil > Wetlands | place: USA: Ohio... | reverse complement strand
CTCTTCCCATTCCGAACAGAGAAGTTAAGCCCAACTACGCCGATGGTACTGCACACAATGTGGGAGAGTAGGTAACCGCCACTTTTTTGAAACGCCCTTACAACTTTATCGTTGTAAGGGCGTTTTTTTTACCCCCCCCTCTCCCTGTAAAAAATTTCTGCAAATGCATGGAGATCCTGATACCATCTATTATAAAATCATATTAAACTCGAGGTTTGGCTTTCGTTTGTTTACTTAGTCGAAAAAAATAGTTACTTTTGTGTCGCTTTTAGGTGATATGGAAAAAGATTTCAACGAAATACTGGAACGTGTCAGGTTGCTTGAACTGCAAGAACAATTCGATGCTGTGGTAGCAATTGCCAACGGAGGAACTATTCCGGCCGAACTCATCCGGCAAAAACTGGGAATCGAATTATTCCTTTTGAAAATTAATTTCCGCGATACGAACCATGCTCCCGTACATTCCAGTCCGATTTTACTTCATTCTATCGACTTCGAAATCAAGAACAAACGATTTCTTTTAGTCGAAGATCGCGTAAAATCGGGTCAAACTCTTGAATTTGCAAAGCGTCTTCTGCTGGAAAACGGAGCTAACCTGATTAAAACGCTTGCCGTTAATGGCCATGCCGATTATTCGCTTTATGACGAAAGTTGTTTCCGATTTCCATGGATTCTTTAGTCACTCACCCACCCTATTCAAATAAATCGAATGAAACAAAAACCAAGAAACAATACTAAAATACAGCCTCATATTATGACAAATGACAACACTGCAGTATTACTTATTCATTGTCCCGACAGGCCTGGAATTCTTGCTGCTGTTACCGACTTTATCAATCAACAGAAAGGAAATATCCTTTATCTGGATCAATATGTAAACAGAGAGGATCATATATTTTTTATGAGAGTGGAATGGGCGCTCGATAATTTCATTATTCCCCGCCCTGAAATTGAAGATTATATTGAAACTTTACTTGCCAAACGGTACAGTATGAATTTCAGGCTCTATTTTTCGGACACAAAACCAAGAATGGCTATTTTTGTTTCGAAAATGTCGCACTGCCTTTTCGATCTGTTAGGACGCTACCATGCAGGTGAATGGAACGTGGAGCTGCCCCTGATTATCAGTAACCATCCCGATTTAAAATCTGTGGCGGAACGATTCGGAATCGACTTTCATACTTTCCCTATAACGAAGGAGACCAAAGCTGAACAAGAAGCCAAAGAACTGGAACTATTGAAAGAATACAATATTAATTTTGTGGTTTTGGCACGTTACATGCAGGTTTTGTCACCGCAACTGATAGATAGTTACCCCGACCGCATTATCAATATTCACCACTCTTTTCTCCCTGCGTTTGCAGGCGCGAAACCCTATCATGCGGCACATGAACGGGGAGTAAAAATTATCGGGGCAACCAGCCACTACGTAACCAGCGATCTGGATGCCGGTCCCATTATCGGACAGGATGTGGTGAGAGTAACGCATAAAGATACCATCGACAGCATGGTACGAAAAGGTCGCGACCTCGAAAAGATCGTGCTTTCGCGCGCCGTTGAAAAACATATCGAACGAAAAATTCTGACTTACCAGAACCGAACGGTAGTATTCGATTAAACCTTTACCTGATCGGTATCGTCTAAGAAAAATATAACAACCTAATAATTCTCTGTGCCTATGAAACGTCGTGACTTTTTACTGTCGGCTGCCATTACAGGGGTAGCATCGACCTTACGCTTCGACAAACTGGAAGCTGCCCTTCAAAACAATAAAGTTAAAATAACTTCGGGGCCTGATTTGGTAGCTGTTATGGGTGGAGAACCGGCAGCGATGCTCGACAAAGCGCTGGCAAAATTCGGCGGCATTCAGGCATTCGTAAAGAAAGGGCAGACTGTTGTTATTAAACCGAATATAGGATGGGATAAGACCCCTAATCTGGCGGCCAATACCAATCCTGAATTGGTAAAAGCATTGGTAAAAAAATGTTATGCCGCCGGAGCAAAAAAAGTACAGGTCTTTGACCACACCTGTCAGCAATGGGATAACTGTTATAAAAACAGCGGTATAAAAGCTGCCGTAGAAAGTGTCGGAGGCGTAATGCTCCCCGGAAATGATGGAAGTTATTACCAGAAAGTAGCTCTTCCACACGCTGTTCGACTGAAAGAAGTCATGATTCACAAAGCATTACTGGAGTGTGATGTGTGGTTCAACCTTCCGGTTCTCAAGAATCATGGTGGCGCCAAAATGTCTATTTCAATGAAAAATTACATGGGTATTGTCTGGGACAGGGGTATCTTTCACAGTTCCGATCTGCAGCAGTGTATTGCCGATGTATGTACTTATCCCAAGCGTCCGGCATTGAACATTATTGATGCTTACCGGATCTTATACAAAAATGGACCGCAAGGAAGAAATGAATCCGATACGGCTGTGTTAAAAACACTGATCGTATCTTCCAATATTGTTGCTGCCGATACGGCTGCCATCAAATTCTTCAATCAGGTTGAAAAGATGGATATCAATTCAGTAGGGCATATTGCGAAGGCAGAAGCACTGCATCTCGGCACTCGCAACCTGAATGCGCTGAAAATAGAACGGATCAAGATGTAAGGCCTGCAAAAACATACATTAAAAAGGCTGTCGGAGCTCTATCGACGGCTTTTTTTATGCTCTGCAGTTGGCGTTATTTCATTTCTAAAATTTATAACGTACCTTTGGTTAGCTAAAGAATCTCCAAAACAGATTCAAACCAATCGCATCAGAAACACAGCCCATCTTCTCAATTCGAGAACGGGCTATTAAGACAAAAATAATGAAGACAAAAACTTCTAATCCCGATGGCCGGATCCGTAAATCGGAACTGACACGAGCCATCACCAATCTGTTCAATCAGGAACCCAACCGAACATTCAATTATAAACAGGTTTCTCATATTCTGGAATTAACCAAAACGCCACTGAAACAACTTGCCACAGATATCCTCAGTGAAATGACCGACAACGGAGTTCTAATTGAGATCGAACGGGGCAAATTCAGATTGAATATACGCGGAGGAAACATCACCGGCACCATCGACCGCACGTCACGCAAGACTTACCTAATACCCGACGACGGCGGCGCACCGATTTTTATTTCGGAACGAAATCTCAACCGGGCAATGGATAAAGACTACGTGAAAGCATTCCTGTATGCCGGACGCAAAGGGCGTCAACCCGAAGCCGAAGTATTGGAAGTTGTAAAACGCGCCAAAGAAACATTTGTTGGAACACTCGATATTACTGGACCTTACGCATTTTTGATCGTCAATAAAAAATATCTTTCGAATGACATTTTCATCCCCGTTGACAAACTAAAAGGGGGAAAGAATGGACAAAAAGCATTGGTGAAGATGGTTCGTTGGGAGGAACAAGACAAGAATCCGGTAGGTGAGGTCATCGATATTCTGGGCGATACCGGCGACAACAATACCGAAATGCACGCTATACTGGCCGAGTTCGGACTGCCCTACAAATATCCCGAAAAGGTAGAAGAAGAGGCTGAAAAAATCGATGCCGGCATTACAGCCGAAGAGATTGCAAAACGCATTGATTGCCGCGACATCATCACCTTCACCATCGACCCACGCGATGCCAAAGACTTCGACGATGCCCTTTCGTTACGGAAACTGGAAAACGGATTGTGGGAAGTAGGCATCCACATCGCCGACGTAACACACTACGTAAAACCCAAAACCATTATCAACGACGAAGCGGAAGACCGAGCGACTTCCATCTATCTGGTCGATCGCACGATTCCGATGTTACCTGAAAAGCTATCGAACGGGCTCTGTTCGTTGCGCCCTAATGAAGAAAAACTTACCTACTCTGTTTTGGTACAAATGGACGACGAAGCCAACATTCACGATTATAAAATTGCCCGCACTGTTATCAAATCCGACCGACGATTTACTTACGAAGAGGCACAGCAAATTATAGAAACCGGAGAAGGAGACTTTAAAGAAGAGATGCTCCAGTTGGACAAACTGGCCAAAATATTGCGTGAAAACCGCTTCAAAGCCGGAGCCATCGCTTTCGACCGAGTAGAAGTACGCTTCGAAATCGACGAGAAGGGCAAACCTACCAGCGTCTTCTTCAAGGAGGCTAAAGATTCGAATAAACTGGTGGAAGAATTTATGTTGCTGGCTAATAAAACGGTGGCCACCCATATAGGAAAACCGGGCAAAGGCCGCAAAGGCAAAACATTCGTCTACCGTATTCACGACGTTCCGAATCCGGAAAAATTGCAGAACTTCGCGCAATTCATCCATCGCTTTGGTTATAAATTGAAGACTTCAGGCAAAAAGAGCGAAGTATCGTCGGCCGTCAACCACCTACTGGACGAAGTGCAAGGCAAAAAAGAGCAGAATTTGATCGAAACGCTGGCTGTACGTTCGATGGCCAAAGCCATTTACAGCACCGAAAATATAGGTCATTACGGACTCGCATTCGACTACTACACCCACTTCACATCTCCTATCCGTCGTTATCCCGACATGATGGTACACCGACTATTAACCCGTTATGCAGAAGAAAAACCGGGTGTCAGCGCTTCCGAATGGGAAGAACGTTGTCAGCACAGCAGCGATATGGAGCAATTGGCCGCCAATGCCGAACGTGCCTCCATCAAATACAAGCAGGTGGAATTTATGAGCGAACGGCTCGGGCAGGTATTCGAAGGGGTCATCTCCGGTGTGAGCGAATGGGGCATCTACGTGGAACTGAACGAGAACAAGTGCGAGGGAATGATCCCTATACGCGATCTGGACGACGATTTCTATACATTCGACGAAAAGAACTACTGTCTCGAAGGCCACCGTTTCAAGAAAAAATTCCAACTGGGCGATGCCATCACCGTGCAGGTAGCCCGCGCCAACCTCGACAAGAAGCAACTCGACTTTGCACTGGTACGCGATGGAGTTGAAAATTCAGCCGTTTCAACCATGCCTCAAAAACCACGAAAAGAGAGCAGAAGCAAAGGAAAAAATAGTAGTGCTAAGAAAGGTGGCAGAAGGAGGAGGTAAATCCAATTATTAAACCATTAAGACATTAAGAAACATTCAGATTCATCTTTATCTCTTAATGCCTTAATGGTAAAATTTGTCGTTTATACAAATTCAAATTGTCTCCTCTCCTCCCCTCCCACTCTACCGGTTGCCAGGCACCGTCGATCAGTTGATGAACGGTGGTGATTCCGGCAGCTTTCAGAGCTTTGTAGGCCGGAGTAAAGCCGTCGAGGAGATTGGTCGGATAATGGCAGTCGGAATTGACGGTCACCGGGATACCGAGCTCTTTCAGGAGCGGAAAAAACTGCACATCTGGATAGGTAAATCCTTTATCCACAAGCGATTTGGTATTTATCTCCACAATCATTTTCTGCTCTTTTATCAAGGTTAGCAAATCGCCCACCAAAGTAAGATAGCGTGGATCCCGAATAGAAAACTCCGGACATTTCGAAGCATTGAGCGCGATCTTATCCATGTGTCCTACAAGCTGAAAACCACCCTTTGACACCATCGCGCGGCTGGCTTCAAAGAAACGGTCGACCAACGCCCACACATCGCCATCGTATCCGGTTTGCAAGCCATGATTGAATTTGCTGAAACTGCCGTCGATCGACATAAACGAGCCGTCGGGCAGGCGATCCAGATAATGCACCGACCCGATAAGATAATCCAGATCATCGACCGGATAAAACGCATCCTGCACCTCAAACACCTCATGAATGTAGTCCATCTCAAGGCCAAGAAAGAGCTCTATTTGCCCGGCATACTTCTCTTTCAATCGCCGGAATTCGGATTTATATTCAGGTAAATCGTCGGCTCGCATGTTCCAGAAGGTATCGAATGGCAACGGAGCGTGCGACGAGAAGCCGTACCGTTTTAGCCCTTTGGCAATAGCAAAATGGACAAACTCTTCCATCGAACTGCGGCCGTCGCAAAAGTTACAATGACTGTGATAATTGGATAGGAACATGAGGAAAATTTACAATTTGTCCATTTACGATTTACAATTAAAATCTGCTGAAAAAGAGCATCATAATGCCATTTTCAACCATTCATTGTAACGCCGGAACAAACCTTGATTTACTGGCACAAAATTAGTGTTTTTACAGCACAGTATCGGAAGAGGTTACTGTTTTACGGCTCATAAATAATTATAATTCATTCGGCTGATTTTCGGTGCGGTGCGCCGCCTCCAACAACCATATCCGGCTTTGACACAACAATTACAGGCAAAAATAGCTACCTTTGTTCCCTGATGCACAAGCTGAATCGTACATCGCAACTGACTAAATCTCAAATAAAACTGTGTTACCAAAAGAATTCGACATAATCGTAAAAACCTTTCAGGGGCTGGAAGAGGTTCTTGCAAAGGAACTGACTGAGTTGGGCGCAAACAACATTGAACTGCAACGCCGCGCCGTTAAGTGCACCGGCGACATACAAACACTCTACCGGGCCAATTTCCGGCTGCGCACAGCATCGCGAATACTCGTACCTATTGCCTCTTTTCGGGCCAACAACCCCGACGAGGTGTACGAACTGGTAAAAAAAATAGACTGGACACAATACATGGACGTGAACACCTCGTTTGTAATCGACTCCACGGTCTATTCCGACGACTTCCGTCACTCCAAATTTGTCTCCTACCGGGTTAAAGATGCCATTGCCGACTATTTTATGGAACGGTTCAAAAAACGTCCATCGGTACAGCTCACCAACCCCGATTTGTATATCAACATTCATATTGCACAAAACAACTGCACGCTATCGCTCGACAGCTCGGGAGAATCGCTCCACAAACGGGGCTACCGCAGCGATCAGACCGAAGCGCCGCTCAACGAAGCGTTGGCCGCCGGAATGATTCTGCTATCGGGTTGGGATGGCGAGACCGATTTCATCGACCCCATGTGCGGCTCGGGAACATTACTGATCGAGGCTGCCCTGATCGCGCTGAACATTGCTCCGGGAGTCTATCGCAGCAGTTTTGCCTTCGAAAAATGGAAGAACTTCGACGAAGAACTTTTTGACAATATATACAACGACGACAGCGCCGAACGACCCTTCACTCATACTATTTACGGTTCCGACATGTCTATGCGCGCAATCCGCATTGCGGAAGCAAACGTAAAAAGTGCAGGCTTATCAAAATACATAAAGCTGGAAGTAAAATCAATGCAAGACGTCGAAAGTCCGAAGAAGCCGGCTACGATACTCTTCAACCCTCCATACGGCGAACGGCTGGTAACCGAAGATCTGATCGGATTGTACGAAATGATCGGTCGCACATTGAAGCATAAATTCTCCGGTATGAAGGCATGGATTATCAGTTCCAATCTCGAATGTCTGGCTCGTATCGGGCTGAAACCCTCCAAAAAAATTAACCTGTTGAACGGTGCATTACCATGCGAATTCCGTTATTACGAACTTTTTTCCGGCAAACGGGATCAGTTCTTGAACGATACCAATTCGAATAACTGACATAGACCTTGATTTAATCTGACCCTGAACGCCGAAATCTTATTTGAAAAAATCACACTAATCAACAAATCAAAATGTCAATTCCTCACTTTTCCAAAATCATATTCCAGCAAGCCGAGAAATATCAGGATCGCGCTGTGTTTTTTACACGCAACAATGAAAATAAAACCTGGAATCCGATTACCTGGAACCATTTTGCAGAACAAACGACCAAAGCGGCACGTTCGCTGCTTACCCTAAACACCAAGCAAGGCGATCGTATCGGTATTTATGCCCAAAACATGGTCGAGAGCTTTTATGTCGACTTTGCCAACTTTGCGGTAAGAGCCGTTTCGATTCCTATGTTTGCCACCTCATCGGCAGCACAAATTGCCTACATTATCAACGATGCTGGCATCGAAACTCTGTTTGTAGGAGAACAACAGCAATACGACAACGCGATAAAAGCTTCCGACAACTGCCAGAGCCTGCAACGCATCATTGTTTTCGATCCGAAAACAGATCTTCACAACAACGGCCTTGCGTTTTACTATTCCGATTTTATCGATCTCGGCAGTACCAAACACGACAACGAGATTACAAAAAGGCAGGCCGAAGCATCTCCCGATGATACAGCTATCATTATGTATACCTCCGGTACTACCGGCGAACCGAAAGGAGTTATCCTGAATCATTCTAACTTTCTGGAAGCAATGCGTATACACGACCTGGCGCTCCCCACCTTCAGCGAAAATGACCGTTCTATCGCTTTTTTGCCGTTCTCGCATATTTTCGAACGGGCATGGTGCTACTATTGCCTTTATCGCGGTGCCACCATTCACATCAACTTACGTCCACAGGAAATACAGACTGCTATTCGCGAGGTTCGTCCCACCGTCATGTGCAGCGTACCTCGTTTCTGGGAAAAAGTGTATATCGGTGTCAAAGAACAAATCGACTCATTCAAACCCTACATGAAAGGGATCGTGACATGGGCGCTGGCTTTGGGTGAAATCTACAATCTGCACTATCTGCGAGAAGAAAAGAATCCACCATTATTGCTGAAACTGAAATACAAACTGGTCGATAAACTAATTTTCTCAAAAGTTAAAAAAACCGTCGGTATCGAAAACGCAAACTTCTTCCCAACTGCGGGAGCAGCTCTCGACGACGGCATTAATGTCTTTCTGAAAAGCATGGGCATTCCTATCATCATCGGCTACGGACTAACCGAAAGCACAGCTACGGTTTGCTGCTTTCGCCCCACCCACTACATCATCGGATCGGCCGGCAAAATCATGGACGGATTGCAGGTACGCCTCGGAGAAGACAACGAAATTCAACTGAAAGGAGAAACCATCACGCAAGGTTACTACAATAAACCCGAAGCCACAGAAGCCGCTTTTATCGACGGATGGTTCCGCACAGGCGACGCAGGCAAACTCGACAACGAAGGGAATATCACTCTGGTAGAGCGTATTAAAGACCTATTTAAAACATCGAACGGGAAATATATTGCCCCTCAACAGATCGAAATGAAACTAGGCACTAGCAAATACATCGATCAAACAGCCGTGATCGGCGACCAACGCAACTACGTAACGGCAATTATTGTTCCGGATCTGTACGAAGTAGAAAAGATGGCCGACGAACGTAATATCCGTTACAAAATGATCGACGAATTACTCACGCATCCCGACATCCTCGCTTTTTACCAAAGCCTTATAGACACGCTACAACAAGAAATGGCACCATACGAAAAAATCAAAAGGTTCTCCCTAATCAAGAAAGGATTTACCATCGAATCGGGTGAGATGACCTCTACGCTCAAACTCCGACGTGCTGTCATTATGCAAAATTATCGGATACTAATCGACGAAATGTACAAATAATATGCTAATGTTCTATTTTGTCAGTATGCCAATTTAGAAACGGCAAGATTATATTTGATCCTTATATTGCTTTTGAAAAATGCGATAAACATATTGGCACATTCTCAAATTGATTACTTATGATTATTCAGGACATTTGCAGTGTTTTAGAAGATTTTGCGCCGTTGACTTTGCAAGAAAGCTACGATAATGCCGGTTTACAAGTCGGTAAGCGCACGGATGTTATTCATGGAATTCTGCTCTGCATCGACGTCACCGAAGCAGTGGTAGAAGAAGCCATCCGCTACAACTGCAACCTTATCATTTCTCATCACCCCCTTATTTTCAAAGGACTAAAAAAGATAACAGGCGATGACTACGTGCAACGTTCTGTAATCAAAGCGATTCAAAACGATATAAACATCTACTCTTCTCACACCAACATGGACAGTGTAGCCGAAGGTGTCAACGGCCGAATTGCGCAAAAGATCGGATTGACCGGTTGCCGCATTCTGGCTCCGATGGCCAAACAATTGCTCAAACTTGTAACATTCGTACCTGTTGCGCATGCCGATCGGTTGCGTGAAACTCTTTTTGTTGCGGGCGCCGGACACATCGGTAATTACGACGCGTGCAGTTACAACAACGAAGGGCTCGGCACCTTCCGTGCCGGCGAAGGGTGCAATCCGTTTGTGGGCAAAATTGACGAACTCCACCGCGAACCGGAAATTCGCATCGAAGTAGTTGTTCCCGTCTATCTCAAGTTCAAAGTTCAAGAGGCGCTGATTGCAGCTCATCCGTACGAAGAACCCGCATTCGATTGGATTCCATTAGCCAACGAGTGGACGCAAACCGGCATGGGCATGATAGGTCAGCTGGCTGAACCAGAAGAGGAAACCGAATTTTTGAAGCGGATAAAAACCATTTTTCGTGTCGGGGCAATCCGCCATACATCCTTAAGAGGCCAACCGATAAAAACCGTTGCCGTTTGCGGTGGATCGGGAGCATCGTTGCTCAACACGGCCATCAGGGCTAAAGCCGATATTTTTGTCTCGGCCGACTTCAAATACCACGACTTCTTCGGAGCCGAAAACCGTATCATCGTGGCCGACATAGGTCATTATGAGTCAGAGCAGTTCACAAAAGAGATATTTTTTGAACAAATACAAAAAAAATTGCCTACATTTGCAGTCCGTTTCGCAGAATGCAATACAAATCCGGTAAACTATTTGTAAGTAAGCGTTTTCGGAGTCGAAAAAGAGTCCGGATAACAAGAAAAGCAAGGTAAAACGGCACAACTAAACGTAAAATTGTAAATTCAATACCGTTATGGCTACAGACGCAAAAAACGAAAAAGAAATTTCAGTCGAAGAAAAATTGAAAGCTCTGTATGAATTGCAAACAGTTGCAACAGAAATTGACAAAATCAAAACTTTACGCGGCGAATTACCCCTCGAAGTTCAGGATTTGGAAGATGAAATTGCCGGCTTGCAAACCCGTATAGACAATTACACCATTGAAGTACAAGACCTTCAAAAACAAGTAGCCACACACAAGGTTGAAATCACGGATGCCAAGACGAAAATTGAAAAATATACCGAACAACAAAACAACGTTCGTAACAACCGTGAATATGATTTTTTGTCGAAAGAGATCGAATTTCAAACACTGGAAATTGAACTGAGCGAAAAACGCATTCGTGATGCACAGGCTTCTCTCACATTTAAGGATGAAGAAATTGCCAAAGCTACCGAACTGTTGAACGAAAGAACAATCGACCTCAACCAAAAGAAGAGCGAACTCGACGAAATCGTATCGGAGACTAAACAGGAAGAAGAAAAATTGCGCGAGCGGGCAAAAGAAATTGAAAGTTTCATAGAACCTCGCTTACTTACCGCTTTCAAGCGTATCCGCAAAAATGTACGCAACGGACTTTCGGTAGTTACCATCCAACGTGATGCCTGTGGAGGTTGCTTCAATAAGATTCCCCCTCAACGCCAGATGGAAATCCGTCTTCGCAAAAAGGTCATCGTATGCGAGTACTGCGGACGCATTTTAGTGGATCCTGAAATTGACTCACCGTCAGAACCACAAGAATAATTCCACTAACAATCTATCATCACGCGAGCCTTGCATCTGAATATCTTAATCTGATATAGATGCAAGGCTTTTGTTTTATTTTAAGCATCAATAACAATGAAGACAATAGAAGAAATATTTTTAAACAGAACTTCGATAAGGCGCTACGAGCGTCAACCGATAGAGCCCGAAAAACTGGAATTCATCTATAAGGCTATTCAAAATACGCCTACCAGCTACAACGGACAACAATTCTCTGTGATATCTATTACCGATCAGAATCTTAAGTTGCAACTCTACGAACTGATCGGGCAAAAGCAGATCAAAACCTCCGCCGTATTCATGGTCTTCTGCGTAGACTTTTACAAATTGCAGCAATTTGCCAAAGCCACGGACACTGAGTTTCCTCCTTTTCAGGACACCATGGACGGCTTTATGGTAGGTGTAATCGACGCCGCACTGGCGATGGAAAATGCAGCAATTGCTGCCGAAACATTGGGCTTAGGCTCATGTTGTATCGGCTATACCCGCACGGCAGCTCCGGCAGAACTGGCAAAAATTCTTCAACTTCCGGAAGGTGTATGCGTTATTTGCGGCCTCTCCATCGGCTACCCGGCCGAACATCCGGATTTGAAACCGAAATTACCCTTGTCGTTGGTAATTCATGAAAACCATTACCGGACTGACGATATTAAACCGGAACTATTGACCTACAACGAGGAGGTAACCGCCTACAATGCCGTGCGTGCAGGCGACAAAACCACCAACGATTGGGGCAAACATATTCTGGACTATTACCAGACCGCCATGAAATACAACATGGAGAAATATATCTGGGAACAGGGATTTCATATAAAGGAAGACAAAAAATAAGAGACTTCCTCCGCATACAACTTTGATCTTTGAGCAATTTTCTTTTTAACGGTCAAAGTTGTATCTTTGTACGACAAAAACCATCCTGTGGATGATTCTTACCGTTTAACCAGCAAGATCAGTGAATACTTTAATTGCACCCTCCATTTTATCGGTTGACTTCAACAACCTGCAAAAATCGATCGACATTGTTAACCACAGTGAGGCCGACTGGCTCCACCTCGACGTGATGGATGGCGTTTTCGTCCCTAACCTTTCGTTCGGGTTTCCGATCATCGAATCGGTTGCCAAGACGACACAAAAACCGATGGATGCTCACCTGATGGTGATCGAACCGGACAAATACATCAACCGCCTCAGAGACCTTGGCGTAAGTCGCATGACGGTGCATTACGAAGCTTGTCCACATCTGCACCGCACGATTCAGGCAATACAAAAAGCCGGGATGAAAGCCGGAGTTTCTCTCAATCCGCACACCCCCGTAGCGCTGCTGGAAGACGTTATCGACAATCTGGATCTTATATTGATTATGAGTGTGAATCCGGGTTACGGCGGGCAAACCTTCATCGAACACAGTTGTCCGAAGATTGAGGCACTGAGGTCGATGATCGACACAAAAAAAGCCTCTGCACTGATTCAGGTGGACGGAGGCGTTAATTTTGAAACTGGCAGACGATTGGTCGATAGCGGCGTAAACGTATTGGTTGCGGGTAGTTTTGTGTTTTCATCAACCGATCCGGTCGATACCATCAACAAACTCAAACTGCTTTAAGCAATCAAATCTCTCTCTTTTGTTCCGGTTGTGGTTCGCGGGGTTTCCGGTCGAAGAAAGGATTCTTTGACGAGGCGCTGACCGGAATAGCGTAAATGGAGTGGCAGTCGGACAAATAGCCCATTTCTTTGATGGCAAAACCGACCGAAAACATGATGCGGGTATCGACCCGCAAATCGGCAGCCGTTGCCACGGCAGAACCGACCGCAATTCCCAGATCGACCATATTGATGGCGCAAGGCATAGCATCATTCTGCAACTTTTCGGCACAGGTGGCAACGCCACAATAACCGCAATTGAGCCCCTGCACTTTGGTACGGGTACCAATCAGTACAATCACCTCCGCCTGAAGAATATTTTCCGCGTCGCGCAGCATAAACTTCAATCCGGTCTTCTCTCCTTTTTGACGGGTTAAATCCGAAAGCCGTTGAATTTCATCTTCGCCAGAGACAGCCGCTATCTCCACTATATCGAACCCTTTGCCTTTGGGTGCGGTACGTGCGGCCGTCATCATCTGTCGGGCTACAGACAACATCTGTTCCCGACGACTATCTCGCTCGTTTATAATCATCGTTTGTTGCATTTTCAATCAGCCGGATAAACCGGTTCCGACCCATCACGCTGCAAAACAAGAGCAGAACGAGCCGGTATATACAATTTCAACCACTCTTTGTTATGTGATGCTTGCACCGGATCGTACAAAGAGAGATGCTCAACGGTATCGTCCGACAGACCGAAACCGCCAAATCTGTTGGCATCGGTATCGAGCACCACTTTGTACTTGCCCGGTTGAACCAGAATGCCATAATCGGTGTAAGAATGAGTTGGATGGAAATTATAGACAAACAGCAAATTGCCGCGTTGATAAGCCAGCACCTGATCGTTGTTCTTATCCCAGAGCTGGAATATAGGCAGCAAATTGAACTCCGGAACGCTCTTTATCAGTTCAATCATCGCTTTATCGAAATCGCCAAGGCTATGATACAACAGTTTCGGATTGTCGACCAGACTCCACTGGCGACGGGCGTACTTATGCGACCAGCCATTGCCCGAACGCGGAAAATCGATCCACTCGGGATGCCCGAACTCGTTGCCCATAAAATTGAGATAGGCTCCATTTATGGTGGTTGCCGTAATGAGACGAATCATTTTATGCAATGCTATACCACGATCGACTTTGATGGTAGTATCTCCCTGCTGCATGTGCCAATACATATCCGAGTCGATTAAACGAAAGATAATGGTTTTATCGCCCACCAGCGCCTGATCGTGACTTTCGGCATAACTGACCGTTTTTTCTCCCACACGACGGTTGGTCATTTCCCAGAAAATATGACCCGGATTCCATTCCTCATCTTTCTTCTCTTTGATTGTTTTGATCCAAAAATCGGGGATGCCCATTGCCATGCGGTAATCGAAGCCGATGCCCCCATCTTCGAACGTTGCAGCCAGTTCGGGCATTCCGCTCACCTCCTCAGCAATAGAGATTGCAGCAGGTTTCACCTGATGTATCAACCGGTTGGCCAGCGTCAGGTAGCAGATGGCATTATCATCCTGATGTCCGTTGTAATAGTCGGCATAGTTACTGAAAGATTCTCCCAAACCATGGCTATAGTACAACATGGAAGTTACGCCATCGAAACGGAATCCGTCGAACCGATACTCTTCCAGCCAATACTTGCAGTTGGAGAGCAGAAAATGGAGCACCTCGTTTTTGCCATAATCGAAGCAGAGCGAATCCCACGCCGGATGTTCGCGTTTAGCATCGGCATAGAAGTACTGATCGGGGGTACCGTCGAAGTAGCCCAGACCCTCCACTTCATTTTTGACGGCATGAGAGTGAACAATATCCATAATGACGGAGATACCCAACGCGTGAGCCTCATCGATCAGCGCTTTCATCTCTTCGGGCGTGCCGAAACGTGATGATGCTGCAAAAAAGCTGGAGACATGATACCCGAAAGATCCGTAATAGGGATGCTCCTGAACCGCCATAACTTGGATACAATTATAGCCCATTTGGGCAATTCGGGGCAGTACGCTTTCGCGGAAAGCATTATAGGTAGAAACCTTCTCGGCCTCTCCCGACATGCCGATATGGCATTCGTAGATCAGAAGCGGATCGGTTTTCGGTTTGAAATCGGCCACCTTAAATCGGTAGCGCACTTCGGGGCTCCATACCTGTGCACTGAATATTTTGGTCTCCTCGTCCTGAACCACACGCTGAGCCCAGGCCGGAATACGTTCGCCGCAACCTCCCGACCAATGCACCATCAGCTTATAAAGGTCACCATGCTTCATGGCATTCGCCGGCAGTTCCAGTTCCCAAATGCCGTTCGGTTTTTTCACCAACTGGTATTGGGGTACCTGTTTCCATCCGTTAAAGTCGCCAACCATAAAAATAGCGGTAGCATTGGGAGCCCACTCGCGGAACACCCATCCTTGCGCCGTACGATGCAGCCCGAAAAAGAGATAACCGGTTGCAAAATCGGATAGGGTTTGTGTTCCTCCGGTCAGTTTTGCCTCTTTACCGATAGCGTATTGATGCCGGCCTTCTAAAGCCGACGAGTAGGGTTCGAGCCACGGATCGTTTTCTATGATTTTCAGTTTTTGCATGGATTGTTGCTTTGATCTACTATTAAATTGCCAACGAAAGTCGCTGATAGGGTTTATACGCGAACTTTAATAACTAATTTGCGGATTGCACCTTCGCCGATGCAGGGAGCATGACCATCGTGTGGAAAGAAGATCACAAACTGACCGGGTTCCACTTTGACATAGGCCGACGGCTTATCGGTGAAAAAGGTTATGTCTTTGGCGTCGTTGTAACCCTCGGGCGAGTTCTGACAGTCGCTTGCCGGAAGAAAGCCCATAGTTTCGGGTGCGGTAAGCGGAATCTGAATGTCGATGTATTGGGCATGTGTTTCGAGACGCGCTGCCTCCGGAGTCTTGCCCGTAATATCGGCAACCGAGATAAACAATTTATCTCCATCGAGTACTATTTTACCGGCCGGAGCCTCTGTCAGATCGTTCTGTTTTACATACTCGAATGCCTGACGAAAAAGTGGATGCAGGGCGTCATACTGAGCGCTATCTGCCAAAGATGCTACTATCATATCGGAATAATTTTTGAATTTATCATGACTGGCATGATAAACTGGTGTGAATCGTAATTTTTCTAAGTGATCGGTGTTACAAAAATAACACCTTTGCGTTACAACTGCAAGCCTTTGGAATGCCAATAATATCAAATTTTCAATCAGACACGGCTTTACATTTCGATTTGTAGTTTTCGGACCCCCGGCAAAACGACCCCCAGCCAGACAAACGACCCCATATTTTCGGACATAACATCAAAAAAACATGGGGTCGTTTTATAAATTAACAGCAAACAGAGGGCAGCTACCCCAAATTCAGCGTTTCATCCACCGTGAAGTTCAAAAAGCGATGAAGCGGCTGAAGATACTTATAATATGCGATTAATTGCGGCACCACATCGTCCTGTGCATAAAAGTCGTCGGAAATAGTGCGCCCGAACGCATAATGTTTATACTTGAGTAACTCTCCGTGCGGCCACTCTTTGGGGAAACCGAGCGGCACTTTTTTCAGTTTGTCGTCTTCGCCATACATATCGGGGAAGACCGAGGCAAAGGGTTCGCCCGTAATTTCGAGCCACTCGTCGATATTTTCGTAGACTGCCTGACGAAGCGCTTTCAAAACCACCGGTTCGGGCATGTAAACGCCACCGCTGATAAACGAATTGCCGGGCTCCATGTGCAGATAGTAACCGGCCCGGGGACTTTTGCGCCCACCCTTGGCCGCCATGTAGGCTCCAAAGTGCGATTTGTAAGGTGTTTTATCGGGCGAAAAACGGGTGTCGCGATAGAGGCGGAAGATGCAGTTTTTTGCATCCAGCCCTTTGATTTCGGGATCGAACGTAGCGATTCCCTCTATCACGGTTTGGGTCAGTTTCTCAAAATCTTTCTGCAACTCTTTGCAATACTCTTTCTGCGTGGCAAACCATTCGCGGCTGTTATTATCCCTCAGTTGAGCTAAAAACGGGATTATTTCGGATGTTCTCATCACTGTTTTTTTTATATCATTACAAAAGCAAAGGTAGAAAAAAAACGGAAAGAGCGGTCTGCTTTGTGCTATTTCCTGCCGCCCGGCGGCAGGGCAGAACCCGCGTCGGTTCCGCGTGACCGCCCGGCGGCAGCGTAGAACCCGCATCGGTTCCGGGCGACCGCCCGGCGGCAGAGCAAAACCTGCATCGGGGCTAAGCGACCGCCCGGCGGCAGAGCAGAATCCGTTCCGGGGCTGAGCGACCGCCCGGCGGCGGGGCTAAACCAAACAGGATTCCGGCATACAGACCGGCTGTGAAGGGTATTGCACCATGCATCAGGGTAAATGTATTTGCAATTGACCTCAAACAAAGAAGCCCCTGCATACACAGAGGCTTCTCCATAAAATAAGAACAGACGCTACACCGTGACCGATACGCCGGCTTTGACCCAGCGTCCGGGCTGGGGCAAACTGCCGAAATCGAAATAGGTTGTATTGAACAGGTTGGTTGCCTCGGCAAAAATGCGGTAATGTTTCTCTTTCCACTGCACTTTCAGGTCGCACAAAAGATATGCCTTGAACTTCGTCTCCTTGTTGTCGGCCACATTTACATAAGTTCCGGCCCGGTCGTTGAGGCTCAGCTGCCAGGCGGCCGACAGTTTGCCTACAATCGGCTGCGAAACACGCATCTTGGCCTGATGGCGCAAATAGTCGGTAGAATAGGAGGAGATATACCGGCTGCTACCCTTCGCAACATGCAAATAGGTATAATCGAGATGGATGTTCTCTATCCAGCGCCATACCGGACGGTAGTCCACCGCCAGCTCGCTACCCAGCGAATTGACATCTGTCAGGTTTTCGCTGTGCCACACCAGTTCGTTGGGCAGGCGCACCCAGTCGATAATATTGTGCCCGAACCGCTTGAATCCGGCCACACGTATCGTCCACCGTTCGGGAGTCCACAACAGATGCAGATCCACATTAAAGGCATCTTCCGGTTTCAGATCGGGATTGCCATGCTGCGTGGTGCTCTGGTAATAGAGGTCGGTAAAGGTAGGCATCCGGTACGAATTGTGCACCCAGCTTCCCACCGTCAACAAAGGAGTAACAGCATAGTCGACGTTCCCTCCGGCATAGAAATGAAAACCGTAGTCGTCGTTTCCGCTTCCCATGGCCCCAAGGCTGAAGGTCCACTGCTTCCACTCTTTTACATGCTTGAGTGAAACACTACCGATGCGGCGTTCGGCCGATTGGGTAAACACGTCGGCATCGGCATACGGATCGTAATGAGGTCGGGCAAGCGGAAGACCCAGCGTGTTGCTGAAGATATGTTCGGAACGTAAATCGCCCGACAAGGAGGTCACCCCGGCCAACCACGCGTAACTGGCCTGCGCCGAAATGCCCATCACATCGGTAAGGTGATAGTTGGGACTCTTGTACCACGACGGAGCGGCAACTCCTTCGCGGAAGAGGGCAAACATGTCGTGATGGCGGCGGTAATAGCCGGAGGCCATCAGCTTCCAGTGGCGGGTCTGTTTTTTGTATTGCAACGAAGCGATCAGCGAACGGGTCTCTTCGTACTGATCGAGGTATTTGGGCGAATAAAAGGTATTGGCTCCGAAATCCTTCGACTGCAATCCCAGTTGCAGCGACAACTGTCCCATCCGGTTATCTACAAACCGAATGTTGGTATATGCGTTGAAAATCTTAAAGTCAGAGTCATGGGCAAAACCGTCGCTTCGTGTGCCGTTGACGGCCGCCGTAATACGCCATGGGCCCGAATTGAGGTAGCCCGAAGTACTTCCCTGCCGGTAACCGAAGTCACCGCCGGAGATCTGCGCATTGAATCCGTTATGAATTATTTGTTTGGTAACAATGTTGATAGCGCCGCTGAAAGCGATAGCACCCGCCGTCCAGGCACCCGGTCCGTAGAGAATTTCTATCCGGTCTATCAAATTTACATCTAAAGGAAAGTCCAAATTGAAGTGCCCCGTCTGGGGATCGGTGAAGTTTACACCATTGAGGAGGATGGCGGTTTGATCGAAAGTTCCGCCGCGAAGACTAATATCAGCCTGCACATTTTCGGTACCACGGGTACGGAGGTCAACACCCTGAACGTAACGCAACAGGCCCTGAACGTTTTGTACCGCCGCCTGCTCAATTTCCTTGCGGGTAAGCACTGCAACTACTTTTACCAATTGTTGGGTAGTCGGTGGCAGATCGCTGTTGATTTGCACCTCTTCCAACTGAAATACCGGATCGGGAGCTATCTTCCCGTTTTCCTGAGCCAACACCGTCTGATTGGCTGCCGTCAGCATGGACACCCCCATCACCCCGATTTTCAATCGAACCGTCAGGCTGTTGAATGCTCCATACGAAGCCCTTGTCCATCGTCGGAAACAGAACAAGTTCTTCTCTTTCACAATTTTCTTCATGCGTAAAAAATTAAATTAAACAATACCGCCGACCCTGTGTGTCGGCGTTTTTCTTACTCGTTCAGCAATTGTTTTACATAAGCTGGAGGCTCGGGCGTTCCCATCAGAAAATTGCCTCTCTTGTTGAGCGAAAGTGCCCAGCGATCGAGCCACGAACTGCCGAATGTACCGTAAACCGTCACCGGAGTCTTATAAGCCGGATCTTTCAATACCTTATCGATAGGCTGAAAGTCGTATCCGTTTCTTCTGAAAATAGCAATAATATCGTTCATGTACTCGGAATTCAACATACTGGCATGAAGCAACACCACCTGACTCATCGGTCGTCCGAACAATCCGATCGACTCCTTCTCGAAATGTTTTATATCCTGATCGATGTATGCCAGATAATCGGCCACTACCCGCTTCATCAGGGCAGCATCTTTTCTCTGTTTTGCTTTGTAGTATGCATAGGCAAAGGCATAATCTTCGCTGTTGATGGTGATGGGAGCAGTAATATAGCCATGCTCGGTCAGGAAGTGAGCCAACGAGTCGGCCCGGGCTTTGGTAGTGCCCACATGCAGGTAGGGATGACGGAAATATTTTTTCTTTTGTCCATGCTTACGCAACAACGCTTTCGAGATTATTTCGCCTTTCAGAATGTCGTGGGTATAAGCTTTAAAAGACTCCGTGTTGTAGTCGGGATGAGAGAAAGTGTGATTGCCCAGCATCATACCGTTATCAAGCCATTTCTCGAGCAGATGAATCTGAAACGGCATTGGTTTATTCACATAGTTGTAAATCTTCGTCTCATTGACGAAACCTATGGCCGGCACCTTATTTTTCTTCAGCGAGGCAATCAAATTATCCATAATCCGCTGCTGCACCACGGTGTCGTACGAGCCGTAATCGACCACCGGCAGGTCGTCGACAGAGATGCACACATGCTTTTTCTGGGCAAAAGCAATAAAACTCACGAAAAACAGCAACAATAAAACCTTGGCTCTCATACTTTTTGTTTTACATGAAAAGGCAAAGATACGAACGAGAAAGGTGATTTTATGCAAAAAAGAGGTAAGCAACAATAATTGCGGCAATTGCACCAGCCAGATCGGCTATCAATCCGGCAGAGATTGCATAACGCGTTTTGGTTACCCCTACCGAACCAAAGTAAAGAGCCACAATATAGAACGTAGTATCGGCCGCCCCCTGGAAAATACAGGAGAGGTGTCCGGCAAAAGAGTCGGGACCGTAGGTTTTCATTGTTTCCACCATCAACGCTTTGGCTCCGCTCCCGCTCAACGGTTTCATAAAGGCATTAGGTAATGCCGCCACAAAGTCGGTATTCATCCCAATCAGATGAAAGAACCAGGCAATACCGTTAATCACTATATCCATCGCCCCCGAAGCACGAAAAGCGCCGATAGCCACCAACATCCCCACCAGATAGGGAATGGTTTTGACTGCCGTCTCGAAGCCCTGCTTAGCTCCTTCGATAAATGCTTCGTAAACATTTACTTTACGCACCAGCCCCCCCACCAGAAATATGGAGATAATCAAAAGTAACAATGAGTTGCCGGTTATGCTCGAAGCTACCGACATCTGTTGACTGTCGAGCCGAGAAAAACCGAAAACAATGAGTCCGATAATAAGCGAGATAACACCCAGCCAACCGATCACCGTACGGTTGAGTAAGTTCAATCGTTGGCGGATGCCCACATACAGAATAGCTGTCAACGTAGAGACATAGGTGGCAATCAAAACCGGTACCAAAATATCGGCCGGATTACCGGCACCCAAAATGGCACGTTGGGCAATAATATTGATAGGAAGAAGCGTTAAGCCCGCAGTATTCAGCGCCAGAAACATGATTTGCGCATTCGAAGCTGTCTCTTTATTCGGATTTAATTCCTGCAAACTCTGCATGGCTTTCAATCCGATGGGGGTAGCCGCATTGTCGAGCCCCAGCATATTGGCCGAATAGTTCATCACCAATTGGCCGCTGGCCGGATGTCCCTTTGGAATTTCAGGATAGAGTTTTGCAAAGAACGGTCCCACAATGCGCGACACAAAACGGATGGCGCCTGCCTTTTCGCCGATATTCATCAAGCCCAACCACAGAGTCATTACGCCTGCCAGCGGAAGTGCAATATCCATTACCGAAAATTTGGCCATATCGAAGGTAGATTTAACCACCTTCTCAAAGATGGCAAAATCGCCGGTAAAAATAAACTGAAGTGTAGCTACAAGAAATGCAATGAGGAAAAATCCGATCCAAATATAATTGAGCATATGGAAAGAAACTCTAAGTTACAAATTAACGTACAAACAAGGCTTTTCGATAGCATTTTATCATCAAAATAACATCTTTGCTTATACTCTCGCAAATGTAACGATTGTTTTTTGATGTAACAAGCTTAAAATAGATCTGCAACCGATCTCATTTTCAGATATAAATCAGTCAGATAAGCCGACCACCTTCATTTCGAAATAAAACCGATTGTTTGATTTTATCCGAAAAGTGCGTATGTTTGTGCAAAAGACCGATTGATTTATTTTCCACAACCTTAAAACCGATTGTTATGATTGACCTGTCCACCACTTACATGGGATTGCACTTGCTCAACCCCATTATTGCCGGCAGTTCCGGACTGATGAACAACATAAGTTACCTCAAAGAGCTCGAAGAAGCCGGAGCTGGAGCCGTAGTTCTCAAATCAATATTTGAAGAACAAATCCGCCACGAATCTGCCGATTTTCTGCATTCGGAACACGAAAAAGCGCAGCAATGGCAGAAAACGTTCGAGGAAGCAACAAAACAACACCCTTACGCCTACGAAGAGGCCGAAGCCTATGTCAATAGCTTTGCTAAAGAACATACGCTGGAAAAATACCTGACATTTGTCTCGCAGGCCAAGCAAAACCTCCACATCCCGGTTATTGCCAGCATCCACTGTGTTTCGCAATACGACTGGAGTTATTTTGCCAAACGGATTCAGGAAGCCGGAGCCGACGCTCTGGAACTGAACATCTATGTCCTTCCGTCGGACATCAACCGCAGCGGAGCCGAAAACGAGCAGGTTTACTTCGATGTTGCGGAACAGATCAAGCAAATAGTCACCATTCCGTTCTCGCTCAAAATCGGTTACTATTTTTCGAGCGTAGTGCACACCATCACCAAACTAAGCGAATCGGGTGCTTCCGGTCTGGTATTGTTCAACCGCCCTTATCACCCCGACATTGATATTCGCGAACTCGAAATCTCCACCGGTCAGGTTTGCACCACCTTCGACGATTACCTACACACCTTACGGTGGGTTGCTATCTTGTCGGGTATGGTAAAATGCGACATCTGTGCATCCACCGGCATCCACAGTTACGATGTAGTAGTCAAGCAAATATTGGCAGGAGCTTCTGCTATTCAAATTGCCTCGGCGCTCTACAAACAAGGTCCCGACGTGATTTCAGGCATGCTGAAAGGCATCAAAACATGGATGGAGATTCACAATTTCGAAACGATCGACCAGTTCAAAGGGATGTTCAGCCAGAAAAACATCGACAATCCGGCAGCATTCGAACGGGTACAGTTTATGAAACTCTACTCCAAAATTGAATGATTGAATGATTGAATGATTGAATAACGGCTTCATTAAAAATGAGGCCGTTATTCTTTTATCGCTTCGTATTTACCAGATAAATTCCCGTCAAGGCAATCAGTGCGCCGATTATTTCTCGGATCGACATAAATTCGCCCAGTACCGGAATAGAAAAGATAGCCGTCAGAATCGACTGACTGAGCAGCGTGACGGAAGCTACCGTCGGTTTAATGTAGGCCAGTGCAAAATTAATGGCAAGCCAGCCCAGCATTTGCGGCACAAGTCCCAAAGCCGCCAGCGACCACCAGGTTTGTGCCGAAAATCCCCACATCGGTACGCGGGTGAAGAGGCACAAGAAGCCGAGCGCTGTAGTGCTGGCTACCATCGAGAGCATGGTAAACGAAAAGGTATCGAGCGTGTTGCGCCCTTTGCGAGTTGTCAGCAGATAAGCACCGTAAAACATACTTGCTGCAATAGACAGGAAATTGCCGAATGAGAAATCTGTAGCCGAGAGTTTATCCAATCCCACGACAACGGCTACTCCGACTAACGTGATAGCCGTTCCTGTCCAGAAAATCCGTCCGGGTCGTTCTTTCAGAATAAACACGGCGCCCAGCCCGACCCATATCGGAGCCATATTACCCAACAGGGTAGAGATTGAAGCTTTGGTAAGCATAATGGAGGTATTCCACAACGCAATATCGCCCGCGAAGAAGAGTCCGCAAAGCAGAGCAATTTTCACACCGTGCCAATCGGCAATCGGTTTTCTGAAACGCAACCAAACAGGAAAAATGGCCACTAGCCCGAATGCCATGCGGTAAAATGCCGACCCGAATCCGCTGATGCCTGCCAGTTTTACGAAAATGGCCGACCACGAAATGCAGAGAACGCCGAAAAACAGCAGAAAATAGTTGAACCAGAGACGGTGAGCGTGTTGTGAAAGCATGCGAAGTGGAAATATTATTTCAATTGCGAAATATTACGTACAAAAATACGGGAAATTGCCGACATCTTCGACCGCATACTCCAGACTTCATCTCTTTTGCTTTGTATTCCCAAAAAAACCAAGCGAAAAAATAGCTATTTTTGCAAGCAAATCACACAATCAATCCCCGTTTTACGACAATGAAAAAACTTTTATTATTGGCATTAGCCGTACTGTTTACAGTTCAGGTCGGTTGGTCGCAGAAATGGTCGGTACGCTTTGCCGACTCGGAAATAAAACGCTTTCCGCAAGCATGGCAACTCGACTACGGCAAAAGGCTCTACTTCGGCTACACGCAAGGATTGGGCTGCCTTGCTATGTACAAACTGTGGAAAGCCACCGGCGACCGAAAGTATTACAACTATGTCTTTCAATGGCTTGACACCATTGTGAATGCGCAGGGCAAAATCCATCTCTACGAACCGAAAACCTACAACATCGACTTTATCAACTCGGGCAAGGTTCTGCTGGCTATGTACAAAGAGACCAAGCTGTCGAAGTTCAAAATTGCACTCGACAGCCTGCGCGGACAGATGAAAACCCACCCACGCACCGACGAAGGAGTTTTCTTCCACAAAAAAATCTATCAACACCAGATCTGGCTTGACGGGCTTTACATGGGAGATCCGTTTTTGGCCGAATACGCTGTTACTTTCAAGGAACCAGCACTACTCGACGACGCCATCAACCAGATTCTGATCGGAGCCAAACGCACCTATGATGCCAGAACAGGACTCTACTATCATGCCTACGACGAAAGCCGTCAGCAACGATGGGCCGACAAGACAACCGGACACTCGCCCAACTTCTGGGGTCGCAGCATCGGTTGGTTCTACATGGCAGTGGTCGACATTCTCGACTTTGTGCCTAAAAACCACCCCAAACGGCCACAACTCATTGCTATTGCCAAAGGATTGGCCGACACGTTACCCAAGTATCAGGACAAAGACGGGCTCTGGTATCAGGTGGTCGACCAACCCACCCGCGAAGGCAATTACGCCGAAGCTTCGGCCTCCAGCATGTACATGTATGCTATTGCCAAAGCGGTCAACAAAGGTTACATTGCACCTAAATACAAGGCAATTGCACTGAAAGCCTTCAACGGTATTACCCGCAAACTGATTAAAAAAAATGCCGACGGTACGCTTTCGCTCACGCAGTGTTGCGCCGTAGCCGGACTGGGAGGAAATCCTTATCGTGACGGCAGTTACGAGTACTACATTCACGAAAAAGTCCGCGACAACGATGCAAAAGCCACCGGTCCGTTTATCATGGGCTGTATCGAACTGGGCATGTAAGTTGTATATTTGTCATCAGTTAAATAGAAACACCTGATGTAATGAAGCCTGTTATTTATCTTTCAATCGTTTGCCTTATGACACTTGTCGGATGTCGATCGTCAGCGCCGCTGCATACCATCGGACAACTCGACGTGCAGCGTTACAGCGGCACCTGGTACGAAATTGCCCGGATTACCCATCGGTTTGAGCGGGGATTGAAAAAAGTATCGGCTACCTATACTGTGCGCAACGATGGGAAAATTACGGTGCTGAACCGGGGTAGCAAAGACACTGATCCGGAGGTAGTCAAAACGGCCAAAGGGATAGCTTGGATACCCGACCCGACAAAACCAGCACAATTGAAAGTCAGGTTTTTCTGGCCATTTACCGGCAACTACTGGATCATCGATCTCGATGCAGACTACCGACACGCACTGATCGGCGATCCGTCGCGAAAATACCTGTGGATATTGTCGCGTACCAAGACGATGGATGCCGCAACGTATAACCGATTGACGGATATTGCAGCAAAAGCAGGCTTCGACATTAGCCGGTTAGATCGCATCCAGCAATAATCAAGCCATTGAAATTCAAAGAAAAGAATTTTGGAAATAGTTGTGTAACCGAAAACAAAATAGTAACTTTGCGGCGTCAAATTTTCAAAATATACATTCATGTCTTATTTAACAGCAGAAAAAAAACAAGAAATCTTTGGCAAATACGGAAAGTCGAATACTGACACTGGGTCTCCTGAAGCTCAGATAGCATTATTTTCATACCGTATCAGCTCGTTGACCGATCACTTGAAGATCAACGCAAAAGATTATAGCACAGAAAGAGCTTTGGTTATGTTGGTAGGAAAACGTCGTCGCTTGCTCGACTATTTGAAGAGCAAGGACATCGAACGTTATCGTAGCATTATCAAAGAATTGGGTATCAGAAAATAAGTGCTATCCTAACTATTCGAAAAGCTGCCGTCAAAAGGCAGCTTTTTCGTTTTTAAACACCTTGATGACAATATCCGATGTCATCGTCCGTTTACTATATTACAATCCGGTTGATCGTGCCCGACCTGCCCAACTTGACATCTTTTAATACTACCGACAGGGATCGAACCATCAAAAATGCCTATTTTTGCTTGATAATAATTATTCTCCCATGAAGAAAATCACCTTGCTATGTGTAGGATTTTTATCTCTACTGAGTCTTCAGGCTCAACAAACATACACGTACAGCAATCCTGCACGCGCCTTCCAGGAGGGCAAAGAGCAATATCTACAACAGCAATTTTCAGCTTCCGAGCACAGTCTTCAAACATATCTGCAAACCGCTGATCCGTTAGACAAGAGCAAAATTCAGGAAGCAGCATATTTGCTTGCTGCCGATGCTTATGAACTACGTCAGGAGAATGCGGTCGATTTGTTGAAGGCTCATCTTGAGAAATATCCTGGCACGCCGATGCTCGACAATGTAAAATTCCGTCTGGGAATTTTGCTGTTCGAACACAAACAATATGCAATGTCAATCAAAGAGTTAGATAAAATAGATATCAAAAAACTCAACACCTCCGACGAGAATCTGTATCATTTTGCTCTGGGATATTGCTACACCGCCACCAACGATTTTGTAAAAGCAAGAGATCAATTCAAACCGTTGATTGGCATAGAGAAATATGACAAGACAGCCAACTATTATTATGGCTATTGCGAATATGCTTTGGGCAATTACGACACAGCCCTCCCCTATTTCGAAACGATACAGAACCAACCGGAATTCTCGCCTTTGGCTCCTTACTACATCATCCAGATTTATGCCAAACAGAAAGAATACGACAAGGTAAAATCGTACGGTAAAACAATTCTGGAGATCAATCCGAACAACCCGAAGAACGGAGAGGTATACCGCATCATGGGTGAATGTGCCTACCGCGATCAGGAGTACAAACTGGCCACCTCCGATTTCACGAAGGCTTATGCTACCGACAAACAACTTTCACGTACCTCATTTTACATGTGGGGAGTCTCCTGTATTCAGGCAGGAGCCTACGATCAAGCTGTACTGCCGTTGACCAAAGTGGCCGGCGAGACCGACGCTCTGGGACAAAACGCCTATCTGGCTCTTGGAAATGCCTACAACAAAACTAACGACCGATTAAAAGCTCAAATGGCGTATGCCAATGCTGGGAAACTTACCTTCGACAAACAAGTACAGGAAGAGTCATTGTACAATTATGCCCTATCGACTTACGAATCGACGGCTCAGTTCGGAGAGTCGGTAAAAGCATTCGACAATTTTCTGCTCATGTTTCCCAATTCAAAATATGCCGACGAAATTAACAGCCGTCTGGCGACAGCCCTTATCCAGTCGAAAGATTACACCGCAGCACTGAACGCGATCAACAAGTTAAAAACCAACAATGCACAAGTAGTGACCGCAAAAGAGAACATTCTTTTCCATTTGGGTGTAGAACAATTTGATAAAAAGGACTATCAGGGAGCCATTTCGAACCTCACAAAAGCATTAGCCATCACTTCGGGACATCCGTCGCTAGTTCAAATATATTACTGGAGAGGAGAAAGTTATTATCGTGCCGGACAACACGCACTGGCAGAAAAAGACTTCAACACCTATCAGGATGACCCGCGCAGTTCAAAAGATGCCAATTTTCATCAATCGTACTATGCTTTGGCATATTGCAAATTTCTGTCGCACGATTACAAACAGAGCCTGCTCTCGTTTATGCGCTTTGCCGGTGGAGAACGCGAAGCATTAGCACCCTCGTATATCGACGCTCTTATCCGTATCGGCGACTGCTACTACATGGCTCGTGACTTTATCAATGCACACAAATATTATGCGCAGGTAGTGGCCAAAGGCAAAGCCGGAAGCGATTATGCCGAATATCAGATTGCATTTATCGACGGACTTCAGAAAAACTACCGGGGCAAGATCACTGAGTTGAACAAGATGATCGAAAACTTCCCGACTTCCAATTACATTGCAGATGCTTACTATGAAATCGGACGATCGTACATCATCATAGAACAATACGACAAGGCCATCGAGACATACAACACGTTGATCAAGAAATTCCCGAACAGCGAGCTAACGCGTAAGGCTGCGCTCGAAATCGGGTTGGCATACTCCAATACCAACAAAAAGACAGATGCCCTGGCCGAATACAAAAAAGTAGTGTCGAACTACCCGGGTAGCTCGGAGGCGAAAGTGGCAATGGAAAACATCGAGAACCTCTACGTCGACCAATCGGATGCGACCGGATATGTTGCTTACCGTCGTTCGTTGGGCAAAAGCACCGACCTGACAGCGGTAATGGAAGATTCGCTGGTCTATACAACGGCCGAAAAAGTGTACCTGAGCGGCAAACTTCCGGAAGCGTCTACCCTGTTTGCCGACTACCTGGCCAAATATTGTCCGCAAGGCAACTATTGTATCAAAGCGACCTACTACCTCGCCGATAGTTACATGCAACAAAAGAAAACGGATGAAGCGCTGGCAAGCTACCGCAAACTGACCGAAGTGGAGGGTAATCCCTATATGGAACAGGCATTGGCTCAATGCGCATCAATCACCTACGACAAACAGGATTATACCACTTCACTCGGATTCTTCAAAACACTGGAAGCAACTACATCGAACAAAGAATACCACGAGGCTGCCAGTTTGGGTGTGTTGCGCTGTAGCCACCTGACCAACGACTATCCGACAACCGTAAAAAGCGCCAATCAGATTATCAACAATAATTTATCTCCTGCTGATATGATTTCCGAAGCCCGCTTTTACCGAGCAAAAGCGTATCTGGCACAAAACAAGCAGGACAGCGCTTTCTATGACCTGAGTACACTTGCCCAAAATGTCCGTACGGTTTTCGGAGCGGAAGCTAAATACGAGTTGGCCAACTACTATTTTCAAAAGCAGGATCTCAAAAAATCGGAAGCCGAAATCATGAACTTTATCAATCTCAACACGCCACATCAATATTGGTTGGCAAAGAGCTTTATTCTGTTGTCCGATATTTATATCAAACGGGGCGACAGCTTTCAGGCTAAACAATATCTGTTGACGCTACAGGACAACTACCATCAAAAGGATGATATTTTGTCGACCGTACAGCAAAAGCTGCAAGAGATTGAAGATGCGGCAAAACAAAAATAAGAACCGTTCACGAACCACATAAAATTTCCGAAACGATGAAGAAATCAGCATGTCTTATCCTCACTGCCTTCGTGGCCGGATGTCAGATTGTTTCAGCGCAAAGCTACAAAAACGACACCATTGCCCGACGAAGCGTTGTGATCGAACGCGACTACACGCCTACCATCAAAAACGTTGAAAAGCTGGAAATAAACCCCATCATTACCGAACCCGAAATTAAGAAAAGCGACGTCAGCTACTCGGAGCAGGTTCCGCTGCTCAAACCCGATTACGAGGTCAATAAATGGCCGGCTGCCGCCATTCATTTGCAACAGAACAGTTACAAAAAAGGGTATGCTTTATTAGGATTCGGCCTCTACGGCACCGCTCTGGGCGACCTGTATTACCCGATTGTCGATGATGCTTCGCAACGACTCACCTTCGACACGCATATCCACGGACTGTTCGGCAATACGCAACGCCAGTGGATCACCAACTTCGGGCTGAACTACCTGAAGCGCCTTGATGCGTTCGATCTGAATATTGGAGCCTATTTCAAACGCAACGGGTTCAACTATTACGGAGTAACTGGATCGTATTTCAATACGTATAATGTAAACTACAAAGACTCCACCAACAACTTCATCAATTTCGGACTGAAAGCCGGCATTAAATCAAAAGGAGACGCAGAAACTATTGCCTATAAAGCCAATGTGGAATACAACAACTTCACACCGGGCACAGGACTTGGCGAGCAAAAAATTCACATCAACGCCAATATCGATCTTCCGATCGGCGAACACCGTCTGGGTCTAAATATTGACGATTACAACCTATTTTACAGCAAATATAACGGGCAACAGCTATACCCGAACCACTCCATCGTTGGCGTAAATCCCTATTTCGACCTGAAAGGAGAACAATGGAGTGTTCGGTTGGGATTGAAAGACTATTTCTCCATCAATGGCAATGACAAATCGACCCATCTGATGCCGGATATTGCGGCTCAAATCGATCTGACCAAAACAGTCAATCTCTATGCCGGACTGACCGGACAATACGATGTCAACTCGATGCAAAAAATCACCGACGAGAATCCGTACATCGATCCGACTTTGCGCGTGGATGACTCGTATGCTCCTATAAAAATCTTCGGCGGCCTCAAATTCTCCCCAACTTCAGGCCTTCTTCTGGATGGTTCTGTAGCTTACACCTCATATAACAAACAATATTTTTATTTCAATCAACTGAATTCGATTGACGCATCTTTAGCCCTTATAAATACAATAATGTCAACCGATTATTACCTAAACAGGTTACAACCGAAATTCGACGTATTGTATGATAAAGCCAAGTTAGTAACTGCCAGCTTCAACGCCGGATACAATTGGAAAGATAAGATTTTTGCTCATTTCAATGCCCGCTACAACAGTTGGGACACAAAAACACTGACCAAAGCCTGGATGAAACCGACAACCGAAATTGAATTTGGAGGAGAGGCCAAAGTTACCCGCAATATTTTTATCAATGCCAATTATTACTATGGAGGCGGCAGATATGCCTATATCGGTACTTTAGATGACGCAACTAAGATGAAAGCCATTAATGACCTAAGTCTTGGAGCTTCTTACTCGTATAGCGACTGGCTGACAGCGTTTGTCCGCCTGAACAACGTATTCGGCACCAAATACCAGACTTGGTACGGCTACAATTCGCTTGGTCTGAACTGGCAAATCGGAGCTGCCGTTTCGTTCTGACGAAACTTCGATTACACTGATAAGTGAATAGCTCACAGCATTTTACTTATCAGTGTATCTTTTTTATCCCGATCCGGGCATTATTTTTTGCCACCTTACCACATACTATCGATATGCCCAATCCCTGGTTTCAGTTCAAACAGTTTACCGTATGGCACGACAAATGCGCCATGAAAGTGGGTACCGATGGCGTTCTGCTGGGAGCCTGGGCTGGTGTGGAACAGGCTCAATCCATTCTGGATGTAGGCACGGGCAGCGGACTTATTGCTTTGATGACCGCGCAGCGCAACCCGACCGCCACAATTACCGCCATAGACATTGAAAAATCAGCTGTTGTTCAAGCTAAAGAAAATTTCAATCGTTCACCCTGGGCAAACAGATTAATAGCCCGGCAGACCTCGTTGGAAGAGTTTGCCTTGTCGGAAAATGCCACGTTTGACTCCATCATCTCCAATCCACCCTATTTCCAACAGTCATTACATTCTCCCGACGAAAAACGAACCCTAGCCCGACACTCGACACATCTTACACCAGAGGCTCTTCTTTCACACTGCGCTCAACTGCTTTCCCCCAACGGAGCAATCCATCTTATTATGCCCATCACCGAAGGAAATAAGCTTTTAGCAAAGATGACAGATTACCATCTATTTTGTGTTCGCCAAACATTCGTCTGCCCCATTCCGAACCATGATCCCAAACGAATTCTAATCAGTCTGAAATTGGATTTCGAACCGACCCGAACTAGCACCCTCACTATCGAAACCGGTATCCGACACCAATACAGCGAAGATTTTATTCGGCTTTTGCAATCGTTTTACCTTAAATTGTAACAACAACATATAATATAGACCGAAATAACTTACATTTGTTTTACCAAAACAATCGTTTGCAGCAAATTGAGAGTTAACCCTCCTATTTCAATTTGACGGTTTAGAAAAAAAGCCTATCTTTGTATCACAATAACGTATAATTTGATGAATAACAATTACATAACGCCCGATTATATTTTTGAAACAAGTTGGGAGGTTTGCAATAAAGTGGGTGGAATCTATACGGTTTTATCAACCAGAGCTTCGGTTTTACAACAACGGCTGCAAGACCATTTGCTTTTTCTCGGTCCTGAATTGGGAAACGATGCACATCCCGATTTTATTGAAGAACCGGAACTATTTGCCGAATGGAAAGAGGATCTGGAAAAATATAACGGCATCAGAATTCGTTCCGGACGATGGAACATTCCTGGCAAACCGGTTGCCCTACTGATCGATTTTTCGACATTGCATCTGCAACGAAACAACCTCTACCGGCAAGTGTGGGAATGGTACGGGGTGGATTCGCTCCATGCTTACGGCGACTATCACGATTCTGCCATGTTCGGATACGCCGTTGGTATTGTTATTGACAGCTATTACCGGTACTATAAACTGACCCATAAAAAAGTGGTCGCTCATTTCAACGAATGGATGACTGCTTTCGGACTGTTTTTTCTCAAACGATATACGCCCGAAATTGCCACTATTTTTACGACACATGCTACGTCAATCGGAAGGTCAATTGCCAGCAATCATAAACCGTTGTATGATTATTTACCGAGTTACGATGGAGATAGGATGGCCGCCGAGCTGAATATGCAAGCCAAGCATTCGGCGGAAAAACAGGCTGCCCATTTTGCCGACTGCTTCACAACTGTCAGCGACATAACAGCTCGTGAATGCACACAACTGCTCTGCAAAACGCCCGATGTGGTCACTCCCAACGGTTTTGAGGACGACTTCATTCCGAACACCAAGCTGTTCGGTGCCAAACGAAAAGAGGCTCACCAACGACTGAAAGAGGTGGCCGAATGCCTGCTCACATACAAACTGCCCGAAGATGCCGTTTTCGTTGCAACCGGAGGACGGTATGAATTTTTGAATAAAGGGCTGGACGTGTTTATCGATTCGTTGAAACGATTGGAAGCTTCGCAATCGTTATCGCACACCGTAGTCGCATTTTTAATGGTTCCGGCCTATATTTCGGGACCCCGCGAAGATTTACAAAAACATCTCAACGGCGAAACAGACACACCGCACGGTAATCCGTTTGTTACGCATCAGTTGGTCGAACCGTGGCACGATCCCATTTTGTCGTCGATAAGCTGGTCGCATCTGACCAATGCAAAGGATACAAAAGTAAAAATCATCTTTGTGCCTTCTTATCTGAAAGGGGATGATGGGATCTTTAACAAAAGCTACTATGACCTGCTCATCGGTATTGATCTGACGGTATTTCCATCGTACTATGAACCATGGGGATACACACCGCTCGAAAGTGCTGCTTTTTCGGTACCGACAGTGACCACAAGCCTTTCCGGATTCGGACAATGGGTAAATTACAATCAGCAAGGCATCGATCAGGGAGTAGCCGTTATTCCCCGTACCGATTCAAACTACACCGACGTGGTTCAGCAATTGGCAAAACAAATAGAACACTTTACTTCGCTTTCGCCTTCCAATATTCAGACTGCACGAAGCAAAGCGCGTAAAATTGCCGAAATGGCATTATGGAAGCACTTCATCGAATATTACGATAAAGCATACACCATCGCTTTAAGCAAGAAAAAATAATGACATGGATTCCTCGCGGATTCCGTAAAACAAAACCTCTTTGACAAATAACACAAAACAATAAGACATGAAACTACAATCATCAAAAGTAAACAATCCTAACTGGAATGAGATTACGGTAACTTCTCATGTCCCGGAAAAATTGCATAAATTACTTGAAATATCCCGTAATTTGTGGTGGGTATGGAACTTTGAAGCGACTGAGATGTTCTCGAGCATCGATCCCAAATTGTGGAATGAATGCGAAGGAAATCCGATTGTACTATTGGAACGACTGAGCTACGAGAAACTGGAAGAGATAGAAAACAATCAGGCTTTTATGCAACGCCTGGATACCGTCTATAATGCATTTCAAGAATATATCAACACTCCCTACGACAAGCAAAAACCGGCAGTGGCCTATTTCAGCATGGAATATGGCTTGACAAATATACTCAAAATATACTCGGGAGGGTTGGGGATTCTGGCCGGGGACTACCTGAAAGAAGCCAGCGACTGCCGGGTCGACATGACTGCGGTCGGATTTCTCTATCGCTATGGTTATTTCACCCAGAGCTTATCAATGGACGGACAACAGTTGGCAATGTACGAGCCGCAAAATTTCGGGTTACTGCCCATCGAACAGGTGAAAGACGAACATGGCACGCAAATCCAGATTGAAGTTCCCTATCCCGGACGTATCATTTACGCGAACCTCTGGAAGGTATCTGTCGGTCGCATTGCGCTCTACCTGCTCGATACCGACAACGATCGCAACAGCGACTACGATCGTCCCATCACCCATCAATTATACGGAGGCGATTGGGAAAACCGCCTGAAACAAGAGTACCTGCTCGGCATCGGCGGCATACTGACGCTGAACAAACTGGGCATCCAAAAACAGGTCTACCACTGTAACGAAGGACATGCCGCCCTCATCAATGCACAACGCTTGGTGGATCTTATCCAGAACGAAAAGTTATCCTTCAACGAAGCATTGGAAGTAGTAAGATCCTCTTCGCTCTATACGGTTCACACACCGGTACCGGCAGGACACGATAGTTTCGACGAAGGACTCTTCGGTAAATATATGGGCGAGTTTCCCGGCCGGCTGGGCATCAGTTGGAATGAATTCATCGATCTGGGACGTGAAAATCCGGGCGATGGAAACGAAAAATTCAGCATGAGCACCTTTGCCTGCAACACATGCCAGGAGGTAAACGGAGTAAGTTGGTTGCACGGTAAAGTTTCGCAAGATATGTTCCAGAATATCTGGAAGGGATACCTGCCCGAAGAGCTGCATGTGAGCTACGTAACCAATGGCGTTCATTTCTCAACATGGACGGCGTCCGAATGGCAACGCCTCTACGACAAAGCATTTGGCGAGGAGTTCCGCAACGATCAATCGAATCTCAGGATATGGGACAAGATTCACAGCGTCAACGATGAAGAGATCTGGAAAATTAGAACAGCACTGAAGAACAAGCTTATTAACTATATCAAAGGGCAATTTACCGAAACGTGGTTGAAAAATCAGGGCGATCCCTCGCTGATCGTCTCCATTCTCGAAAAGATCAATCCGAACGCGCTGATTATCGGTTTCGGACGTCGTTTTGCCACCTACAAACGGGCACAGTTGCTCTTTACCGATCTCGACCGGCTGGCCAAGATCGTCAACAACCCGCACTATCCGGTTCAGTTCCTCTACACCGGGAAAGCGCACCCTGCCGACGGTGCGGGACAAGGCCTTATCAAACACATTGTCGAAATTTCGCGTATGCCCGAGTTTCAGGGAAAAATTATCTTCCTCGAAAACTACGATATGCGGTTGGCCAAACGGCTGATTTCAGGTGTCGACATCTGGCTCAACACCCCGACCCGTCCGTTGGAAGCCTCCGGAACTTCGGGACAAAAGGCCGAGATGAACGGCGTGCTCAACTTCTCGGTACTCGACGGCTGGTGGCTCGAAGGCTACAAAAAAGGAGCCGGCTGGGCGCTCACCGAAAAGCAGACCTACGAAAATCAGGACTATCAGAACCAGTTGGATGCCGCTACGATCTACTCCACGCTCGAAAACGAGATTATACCGCTCTACTTTGCCAAGAACAGCAAAGGGTATTCGCCCGAGTGGATTCAATACATCAAAAACTCGATTGCGCAAATTGCGCCCTGCTTCACCACCAAACGGATGCTCGACGACTACATCGATCGTTTTTACAACAAGCTGAGCGCGCGTCACGACCAATTGGTAGCCAACCACTACCAAAAAGCGAAGAGCATGGTGGCCTGGAAAGAGAAGATGGCTGCCGGTTGGGACCACATCGAACTGATCGAACTATCGGTACCGGAGCAGTTGCGCATGTCGCCTACCGTGAACTCGGAATACGACATGACCGCCGTGATCGACGCCAAAACGCCCGATTGCCGCAACGTGGGGCTCGAACTGGTGATGACCTACCGCGATGCTAAAAACGCCGAACACATCCTGGATACCGAAGAGTTCAATCTGGTAAAGACGGAGGGCAACCGCCTCACGTTCCAGCTCAGCTACCGGCTTACCAAGGCCGGAACCTTCAAACTCGGGTTCCGCCTCTTCCCCAAAAACGAAGAGCTGCCCCACCGCCAAGATCTGAACTATGTAAAATGGCTGTAAACGAACCCGTTTATAATCCCGTCTAAAGGCCGAAACAATCACTGTATTGTTTCGGCCTTTTTATTTTTTCAAAAAATATGTGCAGAATTTACTACATTTGCAGGTGAGCTTAATGTTTTAAATGTCCAAATTGGCTTCATCGACAAACGCTTACTCATAAAATACAATTCGCATATGAATGAATCAGAGTCTGGAATAGAAAAAATCACAGATAGTATTGGTGATTTAATGACAGGAGTTCCAAGCCCAATAAGAAAAAACTTTTTTAAGGCTTTTGGACGCTTATGCACTGCACTGGTTGATATACCTGTTGCAAAAATGGAAAGTTCTGCTGCTGAAATAAGAGCTAATTCATCTGCCAGAATAGAGATTATTAAAAAAGAAGGGCAAGTTATTTCAGAAAAACTTAATATTCCCCATGAATATATTACAAAAGCTAGCGAAAAATTTGCATCTAAGATCATAAAAGAACAATTGAATATAGACCAAATCGGAATAAATGCCGCTATAAATTTATCAAAAGAAAAATATACTGACTACAACCTGAATGACGCTAAGGAAATCAGCGATGATTGGCTCAATGAATTTGAAAATTACGCTAAATTAAAATCTTCAGATGAAATGAAATTTGTTTTTGGCAAAATATTATCTGGTGAAATTTGCAGACCTAGTAAATATTCAATTAAAACCCTTAGAACTATATCTCAACTTGACAACGAAGCTGCAGAATTGTTCCAAAAATTTTGCTCTATCTGCATATGCATGCAATTCCCAGACAATCTAATTATTGATGCAAGGTGTCTTTCATTTGAAGGCAGTGCAGATACAAATTCATTAAAAAAGTATGGATTTCCATTCGCAAAATTGAATATTTTGGAAGAATATGGATTAATCGCTTCTCAATATAATACACAAGCAGACTATTTTGCTTGTATTGCCAATGAAAATATGGTGATTGGTGCTTCTTTGAAATATCGAGATAAAGAATTTGGACTTGTTCCCAAAGATGGTAGCATGCTCATTCATGAACTAAAACTGAATGGGGTACGCTTAACTGAATCTGGAAAACAACTTTTAGATATTGTACCAAAAATCGAAAATATCAACTATGATATAGATTTGAGAAAATATCTCGACAATTTGAACCTATCAATGAAAGAAATTAATTAACCCCCGCTGGCGCGCTTTTCTAAAGCGTGCCCAAACCAAGCATTCAAAAACTGATTATCCAGCAGCTTACAGATTTGTCCCAGCGGGACAGCCGATAAATCGAAGATCAGCGCAGCTAATAACCCCGTACGCAGTGCGGGGTAAAGCAGACCAACAGCGCGCTGTAACCCTGTAAGGGTTGACCGGTAGCATTTCAGGGGAAACCCCTACTGGGTATAGTTGCGCGGAGGGTTTTGCGCCAACGAAAGTTTCCTGCATGTTAGCGCGAAGCATTCACCAATCGAAAAAAGGCCGAGCAAGCTTGCGCGGAGCATTCAGCAACGGGGAATGGACCGCGTAAGTAAGCGCGGAAGTTATCGTGTCGGCATATCTGTCACACCAACAGTGCCGGCAAATAAAATCAAACGAGGCCGATTCAATTGCAACATTGAGTCGGCCTCGTTGGTAAAGTATTTTACCGGCATTTAAAAATCGGCGTTTTTCGGCGTACGTGGGAAAGGAATCACGTCGCGGATATTGGTCATGCCGGTAACGAACAGCAACAGCCGTTCAAAGCCTAGTCCGAAGCCTGAGTGCGGCGCAGTACCGAAGCGACGGGTATCCAGATACCACCAGATATCTTTTTCGGGTACACCCATCTCTTTGGCGCGCTGCGAAAGCTTTTCGTACGACTCTTCACGTTGTGAGCCACCGATAATCTCTCCGATTTTCGGGAACAGGACATCCATCGCACGGACGGTTTTGCCATCGTCGTTCTGTTTCATATAGAACGACTTGATCTCCTTCGGATAGTCGGTCAGGATAACCGGTTTCTTAAAGTGCTCTTCCACCAGATAGCGTTCGTGTTCCGAAGCCAGATCGGCACCCCAGAAGACCGGGAATTCAAACTTGCGGCCACCGGCCACAGCAGCTTCCAGAATCTTGATACCTTCGGTATAGGGCAAACGAACGAATTCATTATCAATCACAAACTTCAACCGGTCGAGCAGCTCTTTGTCATACATCGAGCAGAGAAACTCCAGATCATCTTTGCAATGATCGAGCGCCCAACGAATGCAGTATTTGATAAAGTCTTCCGCCAGCTGCATATTCTCTTCAATTTCGTTGAAGGCAACTTCCGGCTCAATCATCCAGAATTCGGCAAGGTGGCGGGGTGTGTTTGAGTTTTCGGCGCGGAAAGTAGGTCCGAAAGTGTAGATCGAACCCAGCGACATAGCCGCCAGTTCACCCTCCAGCTGTCCCGAAACGGTAAGGCTGGCCTGTTTACCGAAGAAATCGTTCGAATAATCGATCGAACCGTTTTCATCTTTCTTCAGGTCATACAGGTTCATGGTAGTCACCTGAAACATCTGACCGGCGCCTTCGCAATCGGATGCGGTAACAATAGGCGTATGGAAATAGAAAAATCCACGTTCGTGAAAGAACTGGTGAATCGCAATAGCCATGTTGTGGCGAACACGGAACACAGCACCGAAGGTATTCGTACGAGGACGCAAGTGAGCAATTTCTCTCAGGTACTCCAGCGAGTGTCCTTTCTTCTGCAACGGATAGACATCGGGATCGGCGGTGCCATATACCTCAATATCTTTAGCTATCAGCTCAACACTCTGTCCTTTTCCCTGCGACTCAACCAACTGTCCGACAACACTGATGCAGGCTCCTGTGGTGATAGGTTTCAGCAATTCGTCCGAAAATGTAGCCAAATCGACCACAATCTGCAAATTATGAATGGTCGAGCCATCATTAAGTGCAATAAAGCTCACATTTTTATTACCACGACGGCTTCTTACCCAGCCTTTTACATTAATCTCCTGCGACACCAAAGAGGGTGTTGCAATCACATCCACCAACTTAATTCTCTGTAATTTTGCCATGTCATTATGCTTAATAAAAAAGCACTTATCTCGTGTAAGTGCTTTTCTTTTTTATAAATTTTATCGTGTAGCAAATCTCTCCAAAGGATAATTTACCACATAGAAACAATTCTATTTTCTTCCTGCCTGAATCGGCGTTCCCAAACGGGTCATTGCACAACGAAAACCGATATCGTTCGTTGATTTGTTTTGATCAAGGTAACGACGGGTAGAGGGGTTCAGCCAATAAGGCCGGTCTTTCCACGAACCTCCTTTGTATACCCGGGAGTTATCCGAAACCTTGGATGCCAGAATATCCAGCTGATCACCTTCCGGATTGTACATATATTTTGTAGATCCATTCTTGCGGGCTATCGTAGAATCTTTCCATAGATCCGGACTATTGGTTGTCTGTAATGTTCCATCTTTATAATTTCTCACGTCATTTACGTAATTATCAAGATCGTTACCGGCTCGGACAACCTGATAGCGAGCACGTCCCAAACTATCAACATAATATTTAATTGCAGTTTTATCCGGAGCTTCTTGCGTCTGGTGGTTAAAACGAATCGGTTCATACACATTCCCTCTGAACGGATTGTACTCTTCCACGTCCATGTCGCTCAACGGGCGATAGACATCAAGCACCCATTCGTTCACATTACCGGCCATATTATACAATCCGAATTCATTCGGGTAATACGAATTAACAGGGCCAGGAATAATGCTTTTGTCGGAGTTGCCTTTTACGCCCATCAAATCGCCCCTTCCACGAGCAAAATTGGCAACCATAGCACCTTGATTATTTTTACGGCTACTGCGGAATTGTGTCGACTCCCAAGGATACATATGACCGCTTTCAACCTCGCCCTCTTTCGCATCAGCTTTGATACCATACGCTGCATATTCCCATTCGGCTTCTGTCGGGAGACGGAAATAAGGGAACAAAATTCCATCAGCCATCACAATTTTAGTTGTATCTTTCGACTTAGGATCGCGGTTATTGTAATTTGTATAATAATATTTTTTTGTACTGAAGACATATTTTTCGGCAATCTCTGTAGGATTGGTAACTTTAGCAATAGCCGTTTTATCAAATCCTTGAATTTTATGCCGATCGATAAGTATCTTTTCATTGACACGGTCGGTACGCCATTCGCAATAATCCATCGCCTGTTCCCAGGTAACTCCTACTACCGGATAATGGCGATAAGCAACATGCTCGAAATAGTTCTCGACATAAGGTTCGTTGTAAGCCAGTTTTTCACGCCAAACTGCCACATTGGGTTTAGCTTTTTCTATAATTGCCGGAGAGGCATGAAATACCTGCTTGGTCCACTCCAGATATTCGCGCCAGTTTTCGTTCGTAATCTCATACTGATCCATGAAAAAAGAGTTCACCGTCACACGACGTTGAAAACTGTTTGCCGTCTGGCCACCTTGCTCTGAATTCCGACCCATGGTGAATGTTCCACCTTCAATCAGCACCATATTAGGCGGTGTCCGCTCATGATATTGATTATTGATCTTCAATCCTCCTTTTTTACCATTCAAGGCCCAACCTGTCGTATTTGAAAAAGAAGTTGAAATCTTATTATTACTACCACCGCCACACGACATCAAAACAGCCACCGCTGATACCATGATTCCGATAGTTGAGATGTTTCGAATTTTCATACGTCAATAATTTATTCTTTTTAAGATTGCAGAAAAACTATGATTTGAAATGTAAATAACACTCCGGTTGGCAATTAAAACCATACGTATTTTCTACTAAAAGGAGCGTGAGTTATATTTTTAGTTATCTATTGAGCAAAACAACAATTGATATCATTCTGACTATCTGCAACCTTCAATGCCAGTTCATACTGCAGAAATTCATGCTTTCAGGTTGCAAATATAGCTTTTTTTATCCAAGCAAAGATTCATTTTATTTAATTTTTTCTCGACAGGCAAAAATTAGAACTACAGATTTATTTTCTTATTTTTGTGCTAACAAACAGTATAACGTAATCATGCTTCCAAATAGTATTTCTATCCGGTTAAAAAAGCAGGTTTATTCTCTTTCCAAACCCATGGTAATGGGGATACTAAACGCAACGCCCGATTCGTTTTATAGTCATAGCAGGATGCAGTCGGATAAGGGGATCTTGACACGAGCCGAAGAGATTCTGGTTCAAGGAGGAAGCATAATCGACATAGGAGGGTATTCGACACGCCCTACGGCTGATTTTGTTCCGGCAGAGGAAGAGAAAGAACGGCTGTTCTGGGCACTCGACATTATCAAGCGGGTCTTTCCCGAAGCAATTCTATCTGTCGATACCTTCAGAGCATCTGTGGCAAAGGCTGTAATTAAAGATTTTGAAGTAGACATTATTAATGATATTTCCGGAGGAACACTGGACGAAAATATGTTTGAGATAATTGCCGCATATAACGTACCCTACATTTTGATGCACATGCGGGGCACTCCTCAAACAATGCAAACGCTTACCGATTATGACAATTTAGAAGAAAACATAATACGCTTCTTTGCCGAAAAAATCAGCCATCTGACCGCATTGGGAGTAAGCGATATCATTTTAGATCCTGGATTCGGATTTGCCAAAACGACAGAACAAAATTTCGAACTGCTCGGAAATCTATCGCATTTTCAAATATTCACCCGCCCTCTGTTGGCTGGGTTATCGAGGAAATCGATGCTCTATAAAACGCTCGATACTGATGCTGAGCATGCTCTCACGGCAACAATTGCGGCAAATACACTGGCATTGTCAGGAGGTGCCTCCATATTGAGGGTTCACGATGTGAAGGAGGCGGTTGAAACCATTCGTATTTTTCAACACACCCACCCCCAAGCAGAATAAATAAACACTTATCATCGTAAGCAATGGGATTAGAATTCGGATTAAAAGATATTATCGACATTGTTCTGGTGGCACTCCTCTTCTATCAGCTTTACAAGTTGTTCAGAGGCACCGGTGTGAATAATATCTTCATCGGGATTTTATCATTGGTTGTTGTTTGGTTTTTAGTGGTCTATATTTTTCAACTGGAACTATTGGGGTCCATCCTCAATCAGTTGATGAACGTGGGCATTGTCGCACTTATCGTTATTTTTCAAAACGAAATCCGCCGATTTTTCTTTATGGTCGGATCGCGCAACAAATGGAAATTCATCAACCGACTCTCACAGATTTTTGGCAATAAAAAAGAAGAAGAGGCTGACAACATGAGTGTCACCCAATTAGTGATTGCGTGTAGTCACATGGCCAAAAGTAAAACAGGAGCACTCATCGTATTGGTACACAAGACAGAACTGGACGAATTCGTTCATATAGGCGAACGAATAGATGCCAACATCAACTCCTCGCTTATCGAGAATATCTTTTTCAAGAACAGTCCGTTGCATGATGGAGCCATGGTGATAGCCAACAAAAAAATCGTTTCTGTTGCCTCTATCCTACCCATCTCTGAAAATCAACATATTCCTAAACACCTAGGCCTGAGGCATCGCGCTGCTCTTGGCATCACGGAACGTTCCGATGCTTCTGCAATTGTTGTATCGGAAGAGAAAGGCACAATATCATATGCTGTCGATGGCAAAATCAGAATAAATATCTCGCTCGAAGAGTTGCAAAAGACATTGTCGACTGGTGCAATTTAGGCGAATTACCTGTAAAAAAATGGTTAAAATAGGAGATCGAGTCCGTTTTCTCAACGCCGTAGGCGGTGGAATTGTATCACGCTTTATAAAAAAAGATGTTGTAGGTGTTCTGGACGATGACGGATTTGAGATTCCCGTTCTCGAAAAAGAGTGTGTTGTCATTGCCGATGTCAACAAAATGAATTTTCCGGTTCAACAGGCAGAGTCTACCACAAAAACAACATCCGAGCCGACAACTACCAAATCTACACCCGCTCCCACTGCCGAAGAATGGGAGGATTCGGACGAGACAGATTATGGAAACGAGCTCAGTCTATACCTGGCGTTTGTGCCCACAAATATCAAAAGTCTATTCAATTCTTCTTTTGATATTTTTCTAATCAACGACAGCAACTATTCACTGGGATTCTGTTATGCGACCGTAAGTCATACAAATGAATATAGTTGTAAAGACAGTGGCACCATGCATCCCAACACAAAGCTTTTTCTGGAAACTATAGAAAAAGAAGACGTCAACAAAATACAGCGGGTAACAATTCAAGCTGTTGCATTTAAGAAAAAAGGCTCGTATACTCCGAAACCGACTCTCGATTGTGAAATCAAGCTTCACTTTGCAGATTTCAACAAGCTCCATAGCTTTTCGGAAAATGAGTTCTTCGACGAACAGGCAATGGTTATTCCGCTAGTGGAAAAAGATCTGCCGGCCGCCTTTCTAACTCCGGATCCGGAAGCGCTAAAACTGGCCATGCTGCAAAAGGAAGCCCCTACGACAATAAAAAAAACGTTTCCAGATAAAAAAAGAGAACGGATTGCACCGGTGGTAGAGATAGACTTACACATCAATAACCTACTTGATACCACAGCAGGTATGGACAATGCCGCCATACTCAACTACCAAATGGATCAGTTTCGGAAAACGTTGGAACAATACAAGATCAAAAAAGGCCAAAAGATCGTTTTCATTCACGGCAAAGGAGAAGGCGTGCTCCGAAAAGAAATTCTAAAAGAACTCAAAACAAAATATTCGAATTACTATGTTCAGGATGCTTCATTCCGCGAATATGGTTTTGGCGCCACCATGATAACCATCCGTTAAATGACAAACAGAGTTAAAAAACCCGATTGGTTGAAAGTGTCATTGGCATCGACCGGCAATTTTTCCGAAGTAAAAAAGATAGTGCAGCAACATCACCTGCATACAATATGTACGTCAGGAAAATGTCCGAATATTTGTGACTGTTGGGCTCGGGGCTCCGCCACATTTATGATACTTGGCGAAATTTGTACCCGCAGTTGTAAATTCTGCAACACATTAACCGGCTCGCCATTGCCCATCGATCCTCAAGAACCACTCAACGTTGCCGAGTCTATACGGCTGATGCAGCTGAAACATGCCGTTATCACTTCCGTTGACAGGGATGATCTTGAAGATTTGGGGGCATCGCATTGGGCATTAACCATCGACTCAATAAAAAACGCCAATCCCGGTACCACGCTTGAAACATTAATTCCCGATTTTCAAGGAAAAGATAATCTCATCGATATCGTAATAAAAGCTCGTCCCGAAATTATATCACACAATATAGAAACCGTACGCCGGCTCACACCTATAATTCGTAGTGCTGCAAAATATGATGTTAGTTTACATGTACTTACTCGCATTTCGCAGAACAGAATTGTTGCAAAATCGGGTCTTATGGTTGGCCTTGGTGAAACAGAGGAAGAAGTTCTTGAAACCATGGATGATCTTTTACATGCTGGTTGTTCCGTTCTCACCATAGGACAATACCTGCAACCGTCCCGAAAAAACATTCCTGTAACAGAATATATTACGCCGGAACAATTTGCTCGGTATAAAACTTTAGGATTGCAAAAAGGATTTCGTCAGATCGAAAGTGCTCCGTTGGTTCGTTCTTCTTATCATGCAGAAAACCATCTGCAATAACCGAAATATATCAGAGGAAAGACTATCTTTGCATTATTATTCAGCAAACATAAAAAAAACTACATATCGACGTAATTATTATTTAATTAGGTAATTACGCTCATCGTTCATTATGAATAAAGAGACATCCGTTTTACTTATTTTTACAGGAGGGACTATCAGTATGGCGGAAAATCCGCAAACCGGTGCTTTACGTCCGCTTGATTTTAACCGAATGAAAGAATACATTCCGGAGCTAAAACAATTGGGAGTCACTCTCCATTCCGTAGCCTTCGACCCATTGTTAGATTCTTCGGATGTCCAGCCTCAGCATTGGATCAAACTGGCGAAGTTGATTGAAGAAAACTATGATAAGTACAATGGCTTTGTCATTCTTCACGGGACAGACACAATGGCATATTCGGCTTCTGCCCTTAGTTTTATGCTAGAAAATCTCTCGAAACCGGTTATCTTCACAGGAGCGCAACTCCCGATTGGCATGTTACGTACCGATGCAAAAGAAAATCTGCTTTCCGCTATCGAAATAGCGGCTAACACCGACGAAAACGGAGATTCGATGGTACACGAGGTGTGTATCTATTTTGAAAGCGCACTTTTCAGAGGCAATCGGACAACGAAGAAGAATGCCGAACTATTTAATGCATTCGGTTCTTACAACTATCCGGCACTTGTCAAAGTTGGGGTTCATTTTAATTTTTCAAGTTCTTTCATCCACAGGAACAACACGGACAAGCCGCTGAAAATATATACATCCCTGAATTCCAATATTTCTATCATAAAGCTATTTCCGGGACTGACACCCGAAATGTTGAATGCGATGCTCTACGCAAATGGATTAAAAGGAGTTGTTCTTGAAACTTACGGAGCCGGCAACGCACCCCGACATGAATGGTTTTACGAGAGCCTTCACGATGCAGTACAAAGAGGAGTTATCATTATAAATGTATCACAATGCGATGCAGGTTCCGTACAAATGGGTCGCTATGAAACAAGTTTGAACCTGCTTAAAGCCGGTGTAATCAGCGGATACGATCTAACAACAGAAGCCGCAGTCACCAAATTAATGTTCTTACTGGGTCAGAATTTGTCTCACAACGAAATAAAAGAGTTAATGCAGACTCCCATTTGCGGGGAGCTCACTTTAGGATAGTTTTGCCGGAAACGGAAGTAAACCGACCTAAAGCCAAACTTTCGAACACTAAACATTTTTGCTTATGTGGAAAGATTGGTTTTTCTTCTCAAGAAGCCAAAAGATTGGCATTCTTATTTTAGTAGTTATCATTTTAGCACTCATCATAGCTAAAATGGTTATTCTTTCTTTGCCTCACCGCAATGTCCTCAAAGACAATTTTGAATCTGAAGCACGCTTTTTTCTTGACTCTCTCAAAAAAGCCCCGTCAAAGATCTATTATCAAACTTATTATCGCAATTATGCCGAAAACAAATCTGATTTTTACCACGAAATACGACTAACCCCTATTTTATCTCGATTTAATCCGAATACGGCCGACTCGCTACAGTTTATCAAATTAGGCATTAAGCCTAAAATTGCCTCTAATATTTTAAAATATCGTAGAAAAGGTGGAAAATTCAAGAAAACAGAAGACTTTGAAAAGATATGGGGTATTCGTAAAGAACAAATGCAAGCTCTCTTACCATACGTAGACATTCCTTCCGAAACACCTACCACACAAATAATAGTACGCCCTCGAATTATCAAAACCGAGAACATCGTTGAACTTAACAGTGCTGACACCGCTCAATTGCAACAAATAAAAGGTATCGGATCCGGATTTGCCCGACGCATTACCGGTTATCGAAAAAGATTGGGCGGTTTTGTAAAGATTGAACAATTGCACGAGGTATGGGGAATGACTTCCGAGCTATACAATTCCATCGTATCCCATTTTTCCGTTAATGCCAAGCTAATACTACCTATCAATATCAACCGAGCCAGTATAGAAAGATTGAAGTTCCATCCTTATTTGAATTTTTACAAAGCAAAGGCCATCTATGAGCTCCGCCTAACCAAAGGTTCCCTCAGATCTATTAACGATTTAAAGAGTCTCGACGCATTAGACAAAGAGACGTTGTCTAAAATCGAACCTTATTTATCGTTCCAATGAGAAATAACTGACCATATAAAAAAAATAGGGCGATATCCATCGCCCCATTCTTTCAATAATCTAAAGAGAAAAATAAAGAGTTTGTTTTACTTTCACAAGCTACGCATCTCTGTTTTTTGTATATAGGTTTATATTTTTAAAAAAATCACCTTCACCCGAAACAGCCTCCTCCTGACAAACACATATCGTTTCGGAACTATTGGTTGTACAAAAGTAATAAAAAGAATGTAAAACACAAACGTCTAGATACGTAATATTGCCTATCAAATAGAAAAAAACTACATTTTTGTATCACTTCAATTTCAACTTAAATCTTGAAACTACGCCACAAGTCAGTCGTATTTAAACATTCAAGATTTATAAATTATCAGAATTAAACATGCCGTTAATTTTAATATAACATGCAAACCTAATTGTGAAAAATGGTAGTTGAAAAACAAAAATAATTATTGATGGCAGATAAAAAGATGACTACATAAAAAACCAACAAAACAACTGTTTTTCGGTAAGATTACAGTAACTTTACCTTTCAAACAGATCCAAACAAGTGCAACCACAATGAACAATACATCACTGTTTTTCAACGACAATATCCTCTATTCTCAGATTCCAGACTACACATTACTGGATCATCGTTTTCAGAATCTCCAGTCAGTTTCCACCTATTTAAAAAAAACATTCTTTATAACAGATCTATATAAAAAGCAACTGATTTTTTTTAACTCCGATCCAAAATTGTCAAGTATTTTTGGAGAGACAACCTACGAACTATTCGTAGACGAAAAAAATATTGTTCTCAGAATCTCCCCTGAATTTGAAGAGACATTTGCTCACTATATACATCTCATCACCGCTCATATTACAGATCATGCCAAAGGAAATGAAGAAAATGCATTTTATTTTTCATTCAGGGCACCTTTTTCGACCAAAGATCATCAAACACAAATAATAGAGATTAAGGCATTTCCATATAGCTATATCCATCTTTCGCAAGAGAAATTACCTTGGATCAATTTTTATCAGTGCAACCTCTGTAACTCTTCTAGCTCCGGAAAATTATCCTTGCATAATTTGCATCAAGAGAACGAGATATTATACTTACTTAATCCTCAATCGAGATGCAATCCAAATCACATAACACTAAAGCAATGCGATTTAGATATATTTTTGCTCGCTTGTCAAGGGTTCTCCGAAACCGAAATAGCCAATAAACTCGATATAAGCACTAGTTCGTTAAAACGCATAAAAGCCGCGATAATGATTCATATAAATACTCAATCTACAGCGCAAACCGTTGCCATACTACACCAACAAGGTCTTATCTGAGAGATTGAGAGTAATCCAGAAATAAAAATAAAACTTACTTGATATAGATCTGTCATAATTTATTGACTATGAACCAACAAGATTTTAATTTAAAACTAAACGAACATATAAGAGCTTGCAACATATTCTCAGAAATCTGGGCTACCGAAATGATTATTCTTAGCCTTTCCAATTTCGAAATACTCTATGTCTCGGACAGTTTTACTCAACTTACCGGAATAACGAATGAAGATGTAAAATCCCTTCAGAGAGAAATATTCACTCGGCTATTGCATCCCAAAGAGTTACCTACAATAATCAAAGCTCACACAAAAACTATTCTCTTTTACACCAAATTATACCAAAAAGAAAATAATAGTCCTTATGTAGATGCACATTATCATGTCAAATTACGGAAACACACCGGAGACTATACAGATTATTGCATTCTGATACATCCTATTTCTTTTTCCGAAACCGGCTACCCTTTATTGGCTTATGCTCTGCTTTTGCCTAGTTGCAAATCCGGATTCGAGAAATTTTCCATCGCAGTAAAAAGCAACGATAAAAAACTATACTATTCATCACTGGCAGATAAGTATGTACAGAAAAAAAATCTGGAATTAAAAGAGGTAGAAATAGAGATTCTAAAATTGACCGCAAAAGGGCATGGAGAAAACAAGATAGCAAAACTACTGAATATTAAATTGGATCTCGTACGCTATTACAAGAAAAACATCTATAAGAAATTTCACGTGTCGTCGATGGCAGAAGCGGTATATATAGCACTTCACAACCGCATCATTTAATGGAACAAAAAAAAGGACGATTTCACATCATCCTTTTTTACCTAATCTAAAGAGAAAAATAATAGACAGAGTGTTTTGCTTTCTCAAGTTCTATCACTCAATATTGAATAACTATAAGTAACTCACTTTGTCAAAAAAAACTTCATTACCAAACGAAACATTTCCTCTGTCGTCTTTTTTAGAAGTTAAAGATAAAGAAGGATATTGTTAAAGTCAAGTGTTCTAGCATTTTAATGCTTTTTATTTTACTTCGAAAAAGTATTTTTTACATGTTCTATTCGACAAAAAAAAGAGAACAACAGAACATAATATTCTGTATTTATGATATTTGTGCACAAACAAATACTTTTTAATTCTTACAAGACAAAAACCAGAAGACACTCATAATAATAGTTAATATTAATTAATTATGAAAAATATAGAGCAAAATCACACGATCAATTCACATGCCTAAAAAAAATAAAACGGCCAAAGAATCACATTTTTGACCGTTTTCAATTTATCGTATATTCTCTCACAAAGGTTTCGCATACAAAAGAAACTGTCTGTAAGCAGCTTCCCATACTTGACCCTCCTCCGGTAAAAATGTTTTCAGATCAACAGAATCGCACACAAAATTTCTGATTGCCTGCAAGTCAGTAAATAAACCGGAAGCCTTTGCCTGCAACATCATATTCCCGATTGCAGTCGCTTCAGCCGGACCCGCCACCACATTTATACCAAGTGCATTTGCCGTAAGTTGATTGAGAAATGCATTTCGCGAACCTCCACCAATCACATGTAACGTATTGATCGGAAAAGAAGCAAACGATTGCAACGCTTTGAACACCTGCTTGTAACGTAATGCCAAACTATCGAAAATGGCACGTTCAAATTCGGCTATCGTCGAAGGCGTTCCCTGACCGGTACGTTGACAAAATTCGATAATAGCCTTTGTCATACTTGAGGGATTAGTAAAAGAGGCATCATCCGGATCGAACAAATATCCGAAAGGTTTTGCATCAAGAGCCATTGACTCCAATTCGCTATAAGAATAAACATGATCGACATCCCATTCTTTTTTACATTGTTCCTGAATCCACATGCCGGTAATATTCTTCAGAAAGCGAATGGTTCCATCCACGCCGCCTTCGTTGGTGATATTAGCCGTTTGCGATCGTTCGTTAATAATCGGTTCGGGGAGTTCGAGACCCATGAGCGACCATGTACCGGAACTCAGGTATGCAAAGTGCTTGTCAGCAGCAGGAACGGACACCACGGCCGAACCGGTATCGTGACCGGCCACAGCAACAACCGGAATTTCGCCAAGACCGGTTTCCTGAGCCAACTCTTTGGTTAATGTTCCGATTACCTGACCCGGCATAATCACTTTACCCGGAAATTTAGCCCGATCAACACCTATGAAATCAAGTATTTTGGCATCAAAATCCTTAGTATTCGGATCGAGCATTTCCGAGGTTGAAGCAATGGTGTATTCCGTTATTTTATTCCCCGTTAAAAGGTAGGAGATTGCATCCGGCATAAACAAGATATCTTTGGCTGCTTTCAACTGTGAAGAATTATGTTTTTTAAGCGCGTAAAGCTGAAACACCGTATTGAAATCCAGTGTCTGAATGCCGGTTCGCGAATAAAGATCCTTTAATGGAAATTCGCTCAGAAATTGCTCCGTATTTTCTTTTGCCGTGTAATTTCGGTATGCATAAGGCAAACCCATAAACGACCCGTCTTCTCCCACAAAAGCGATATCCACGCCCCAGGTATCCACGCCAATGGAAATCGGTTTGATTCCTTTACGGGCTGCAATGGTCAACCCTTCCTTTATATGACGATACAGTTCAAAGAAATTCCAGTGATAACTACCATGAATACCGATAATTCCGTTCGGAAATTTATGCAGATCGTCCATTTTAAGCTTGCCATTTTCGATGGTTCCGCAAATAACGCGACCACTAGTAGCTCCTAGATCAACTGCCAGAAATGATTTATTTTCCATCGTTCAAAATATTTTTAATCAGAGATTTTTCAGTGAGGGATATATGCAAGAGAAAATAAGAATGACTAAGCCGACTGCCAACCAGACAAAGGTGCTTCGGTTGCAACCTACCCACTCCTTAAGGATAATACCCCACAGGTTGCTAAACAGAACATTGAGCGACATCAGGATGCTCCACGAAAATGCCATCATGATGCTTCCTTCTGTAAAGAAACTCTTACCCAAAGCCAGTCCAAAAAACTGAGAATACCACAACACTCCGGCCAAACCACAAAAGAGAAGGTTATTCACCAAAACAGATCCGGGAACCGAGAAGTAATCCTTTACCGTTTTGTTTTTTACGTTCTGAAACAAACAATAAGCTGCATTGGTCAAAAAACCTCCCATAGTGACCATTAGAATGGCAGGCAAACCGGCATACAAAGCCTTTGTTCCTAACATCAGGGCAGAAGCTTTAATCGGTTCGGCAGCATCAAGACCCAGGCTAAAGCAGGCGCTCATCACCCCGGCCAGCAAAGCAACCAGTAACCCTTTTCCCAGAGCAAAGTCTTTGATAGCCGCTTTCTTCTGTTCTTCTGTCATATTTTTAGCCCGAAGACTTCCGGCAAAACCGATAATAGCTATACCGGCAATAGCAATACAGACACCCACCAATAAGACGAGTCCTTTACCTGTAAACAGATCGGTTCCTGCAATAATGGCAGGAATTAGTGTGCCAAAAGCGGAACATGTTCCCAATGCGATGGATTGTCCGAGAGCAACACCCAGATAACGCATACTAAGGCCAAACGTCAAACCGCCAACGCCCCAGAGCATTCCAAAACCTGCGGCCTTGAGAGCGGCACCGTTACCGCTTACAAGAAGCGCTCCCAACGTCGAACCTTCGGGCACTGCCAGCAGGGCTCCGAGATAAGGAAATAATAACCAAGCAAAAATACCCTGAACCAGCCAGAAGCTCTCCCACGACCAGCTTTTTACTTTGTTGATAGGCACATACGAGCTTGACTGACCCAAGCTACCAATAGCAATAATGATTAATCCGATAATCGTATTCATAATTTCAAATGTGTTGATGTATTCCGGTTGATTGAAAAGGATAACGTATTACAAAAATAGACAACAATACTCAAAACATAAAGAAAGTTTCATCCCCAGAATCGAAGATGAAACTTATCTCTGTTCAAGTATCAATAAATCAGAATTAACGTTTGCCTGTTATTTCTTTTTCGTAAGTCTCTATTTCACTGATAAAATCAACTCCCACAGCAACGTTATTTTTCAGGCAGAAGTAATCGAACACATCGGCCCATGGCAATGCTTTGCACTCTTCGAGCAGAGCCAGACGTTGGAAATATTGTTCGTTTGCTTCGTATTCTCTCAGTTTTGCAATCGGTTCGAGCATCGCCATCAGGAAAGCTTTCTGAGTAGCACGGGCACCGATAATGTAAGCACCGATACGGTTGATGGAAGCATCGAAATAGTCAAGGCCGATATTGACACGTCCAAGAGCATTAGCGCGAACAATTTCCTGAGCCAGCATGGTAACGCTTTCGTTGAGAATTACTACGTGGTCGCTATCCCAACGTACCGGACGGCTTACGTGCAATAGCAACTCATCCGTATAAAGCAACAAAGATGAGATTTTGTCATAAATTTCTTCTGTCGGGTGGAAGTGACCCAAGTCAAGCGTTGCCATCAGACCATTCTGAACCGCATAGCCCATGTAGAATTCGTGCGAACCTACGGTGAAACTTTCGAGACCGGTACCAAAGAGTTTACATTCTACCGCATCTTTCACGTTTGCAAATTTATTGGCAAAAATTTTATCGAGAGAATCTTTCAGGTTTTGGCGATAGAGCAGACGATCGACAGTAACATCTTTCATTCCATCGTGTACCCAAAGGTTGTGGCAAGCCTTACTACCCTGCTGTTTCCCCATTTCGTCGGCAATGCGACGGCTGCGAATGGTATGTTCGATCCAAAAATCACGAATACCCTTGTCACGGTGCGAAAGCGACTGGTCACCACTTTTCGGATGAGAAAAGCTTGAACTGTTGAAGTCAAGTTTCATGTTATTTTCTTTCGCCCAATCGATCCAGCTTTGGAAATGTTTCGGTTCAATCTGATCACGATCTACCTTCTGACCACCAAAATCGCCATAAATAGCATGCAAGCTCAGACGATGATCGCCACCCAGTAATGATTTTACCTTTTCGATATCCTGACGCACTTCGGCAATCGTACGAGCCTTACCGGGATAATTACCCGTAGCCTGAATACCACCTGTAAGCGATCCGCCTGCATTTTCGAAACCGGTTACGTCATCTGTCTGCCAGCAGTGAAGCGAGAGTGAAATATCCTGCAACTGAGCCAAAGCCTTGTCTGTATCGACACCGACAGAGGCATATTTTTCTTTGGCTACCTGATAGTTAAGTTCTATCTGAGCATCTTTGTTCATAGATCAATGATTTGATGTAATGTGTAAAAATAATAGCATGTAAAAATAGAGAATCATTGCTAAGCATCACCTGCAAAAAATGATACTTTACATTTGTTTTTTGACAAAAATCGGATCCGCTAAACAATAGTACTTTCAATTACTACATCATAGGAAACCCTTCTAAATCGCATATATTCAGAAATTTTTGTCCATTAGTGCTGATCTTGCAAATTCTTTCTAAATTTGCACACTCAACCGATCTCTCGTACATGAACGCACTTACCGACAGCTCCATCATGTTAAAATACCTCGTAACGAATGCTCAGGATTTACTCTGGGGCATTACCGTTACCACCGTTGGTATGCATCATCTTAAAAAAGAGTATGATGTATACCCACCCCTCGCAGGACATCCTCACAAATATTATTTTCAAACCAAAGAAGGACGCATTCTCGATGAATTTCAGTTGGTTTACATCACAAAAGGAGAAGGCAAGTTTTATACCAGTAAAGACCAATGCGTTGATGTAAAAGAAGGCGACATTATGCTGCTGATGCCAGGCTTATGGCATTGCTACTACCCTAGCAAAAAAACCGGATGGAACGAATACTGGATCGGCTTCAAAGGTGAAGTAATGGATCTTCGTGCCCGCAACGGCTTTCTGAATCACGAAAATTGTATTTACAAAGTGGGCATGAGGGATGAAATAGTAAACCTCTACCAGCAAGCAATCAACGTTGCCACCACAGAAAGTACGGCCTATCAACAGGTGCTGGCCGGAATTGCCAATTTGCTTCTGGGACTATCAATGGCCTATGACAAAGAACAACAGTTTGAAAACTACACCGTTCTGCAAATGACCAAAGCAAAAATGATCATTCGCGAAAACATCTATTCGAAAATAACCCCTGAAGAAATAGCCAACACGCTAAACATGAGCTATTCCTGGTTTAGAAAGACATTCAAAGAGTTTACCGGCCTATCTCCCGCATCTTATATGCAGAAACTCAAACTACAAGCCGCCAAAGATTCGCTTGTATCGACGAATCTATCAATCAAAGAAATAGCCTACACGCTTCATTACGACAATTCCGAACATTTTTCCACGCAATTCAAGAAACATGTGGGCGTATCTCCCAAAGATTTCAGGATACAGCACGGAAAATTCACCTCCTCAAAATTATCGGATTAAGAGTAACTATTCCTCCCTTTCGGGCTTACCTCGGCTGTGCCATACCGTATTCCCTTAGAAACTGATTCGGCAAATTACTTCACATATTTACTCAACCTAAGCTCAGACAAAGATTTCATGCCTTCGATAATAGTTTGAGCATTGAGCAAAGCGCCCTGATATTTGGTATGAGTATGATCTGGCATAAACAGCTTGGTAGCCTCATCATGCCCCATTGCATCCAACTTATCAGCTACTAATTTATTAACGTCGATAAAGAAAGCCCCTTCCATTTCGGCTGCATCTTTTGCCCATTTACCGTATGAATCGTCATTACGTTCAACCTTTCCATCTTTCCAGCGATCGCGGGGCACCGGACTGACAATAACAGGAACCGCGCCTTTGAGACGTGCATCGCGGATATATTTACGAATGTACCATCCATAGGAATGTACAACCTGATTGCGTTTGGTCGGTTCCATCTTATACACTTTGGATTCGTCGGCGTTTCCGGGAATGGTTCCACGCGCTTTTTCTGTATTGATAGCGCTTCCGTCGTTATGTCCAAACTGAATAAACAGAAAATCGCCCGGTTTCAGAGCGGCACAAACGGCGTCCCAGCGTCCTTCGTCGATAAACGTACGGCTACTGCGTCCGGCCATGGCATCGTTCTCCACATTGACTTTCTTCTCCTCAAGAAAATTAGCCAATAAAGAGCCCCAACCCCAGGAATCTTCGCTGCTTTTTTCGTCTTTGTTGTGCACGGTAGAGTCACCGATCACAAACACCAGCGGTTTGTTTCCTTTTCGTGCCGTTCCGCGAATATCTTTCGGTTTGTTTTTCAGATATTTTGCCAGGGGCAACTGTTGCGTCAGAATAGCTTCCGCTACCGAAGCGGCATTCAGCTTTGCACCCGTTTCGGAAGTATGAATACGGTCGGCATAAAACATTTCGTTCACTTTGTCCGGTCCGAATGCATCGAACTTAGCAGATGTAATGCTATTCAGGTCCACAAAAGGAATCTTCTCCGCTTCGGCAACCTGCTTTGCCCATTTACCGTAAGTGGTATTAGCCCGAACGATATGCCCGTTGCCATCCCAGGCATTTCGCGGTGTAAACGACAACATAATGGGGAATGCCCCTTTTGCCCTGATTTCAGCCACAAACTTACGGAGATATTCGCCGTAGGAATAAACCGTTTCGTGCACACCAGTCTCTTTGATAGTTACCTGCAACGAATCGTGACCAATGCCGGGAATAGATGCACGAGCACGCCCCGAATCGTAGGGCCCGCCGTCGTTATGCCCGAATTGAATCAAAACAAAATCGCCGGGTTGAATACCCTCTTTTACGGCAGCCCATTGGTTGTTATAAAAAGTACGGCTGCTGGTGCCTCCCAACGCATGGTTTTCGATCGTAATCTTCGTAGAATCGAACAAAGCGCCGAAGAACTCTCCCCAGCCCCATTGTCCGTTACTCCCGTCGGCATCCCATCCGTTTCGCACGGTAGAATCACCGATGAGCAGCACCACCGGATTATTGCCTCTGCGGGTCGACCCGGACTTCAAAAGCGGCTTCCGGGTTTTGGGAGAAATGCGGTCGTTGATATTGACCTTATTGGTATCAATAACGGCCTCATTTTTTACAATTTTCGCTCCAGGTACTGTGATCGAGTCTTTGGCGGTAGTTTGCGCCATTGCCAACACAACCGAACAGACACAGGCAATTGATAAGAGTAAACGTTTCATAGTTAGCGGCTAATAACCTACGCTTTTTATTGTGGAGATTATAGTTTTGAATTTGAATTTAATAATGCACCGATCCCTTTACATCGAAAATCGGACGATCGGTCTTGATTTCCTGATCGTAATACTGAACGGCACTATCGTTCATCTTGGGGAACCACATTTTTTGCATGCGATAGATTTCTGCTCCGGCAAGCAAAACAGGACCGTAACCATGTGCGGCAAATACGCTTACCGGACGGTAGTAATAGTAGGCCGGATCAAAACCCATACCTGTTCCCACGCATGTACCTTCTACCTGCCCCTCTGCGTTTACCTTTTCGGTAATAGCATTCCAGGCCAACTGAACCACCGGCCCGTAAGCAATGGCATCGATCCATTTGCTATTGATCGCCTTGGCAAAACAGTAGGCGTAAATGGCAGTTGCCGAAGTTTCCAGATACGAATCGTTGCGGTTGAGCAGCTGATGCCACATCCCCTGTCCGGACTGGCAAGCCGCCAAGCCTCGCACATGAGCCCGAAAACGTTCCAGCACAAAATCGCGACCGGAATAATCGGATGGAAGCACATCGAGCAAAATGGTTGCCGTAAGCAAAGCCCATCCATTGGCTCTTCCCCAATAAAATGCGGGATGATCGGTACTAGATTCGATCCAGGCATGACGGTACAGACCGGTTTCGGGTACAAACATCCGCGAGGAGAACTGACGGAACTGTTTCACCGCTTCATCGTAATATTTTTTGTCGCCGGTCAGTTTCCCCATGTAAACAATGGCCGGAATGCTCATAAACATATCGTCGAGCCACATGGAGTTGTATTGCGGACGCACCCGAGCAAAAGTACCGTCGGAAAGGCGATACTCCTTATTCATGATAAAATCGATGTAGTTATCTATGATCGGCTTCAGTTTTGTCGCCGAACCGTTCAGTTGCGCCTTAATCATGGCTGCACAAATGGAACCGGCATCGTCTAGTGCCTTCGGATCGAGCATCCGGCGCATCAAGTCGTCGTTTACCTGTCCGTTTTTTTGCTGCAATTTTAAAAATGCCGGCGCTATCTCAGCCAAAAAACCGAACCGATCGTTTACATACTTTTTATAGCGCGGATCGCCGGTAGTTTCAGCAACCAACAGCATGCCCAGATAGGTCACTCCCCACTCGTAGCTCGTCAATCGGAAAGCTCCTCTCTGCAAACGGGTCTGTTCATCTATTTTCGAAAAATCATTGACCGGTTGTTGTGTAGCGGCATTAATCAATCCGACGGGAGTCTCTTTTTCCACGTAGCGAAACACCCGGTCAAGCACTGCTTTCACGCTGTCGGGCTTACTAACCGCATATCTGACCGGATAATCGGGAGCCAGCAGATGAAGCGGTGTATTGGCATCGGTTTGTGCCGGTTTTGTGTTCTGAGCATTCGTCATCACAAAAGCTCCCGAGACAAATGCAAGAGCAACGAAAATTGATCTGAGCATGGTTTGTTAATTTAGCGAATTATAGAAAACTATCTCTTTTTCGTTTTTGCAGCAGGAGCCAGTTTGTAAACTTCGCTACCGGCCAGCAGGTAACAACCCAACCCGTAATCTTCAAAATCGGGAATTTTAGTGTAACTCAACGGCTGTCCGTCTTTCGGTTCCTTACCTGTTCCCTGCACAAACCCCAGCAAGCCATCGGCATGAACTGCCTCTTTCGCCATCGCATTCCAGGCTTTCACAATGACCGGCATATATGTTTTTTTATCGAGCCAACCGTGACGAACTCCCCATGCCATTCCATATACAAAAAGTGACGTACCACTGGTTTCTTTTCCGCCGAAATGAGTTGCATCGTGCAGACTCACATTCCAGAAGCCATCGGGGCGTTGCAACGGAAGCAAAGCCTTCATCATGGCCATGTATGTTTTCCGATACTCCGAATAACCCACTGCATCCTTTGGCATGATATCCATTACACGAACCAGAGCAGCCACTACCCATCCGTTACCACGCGACCAATAGCAATCTTCGCCGTTGGGTTCTTTGTAAGGCGCCACAAAATCTTTGTCACGCCACCACAGGTTGTCTTTGGCATTAAACAAGCCACCGCCCTGTTTGAGCTTGGTATCCATGTACATGTCGTACATGCGCTGAAAATAGCGGTCATCTTTATAGATCACTCCCAGTTCGGCAAAAACCGGCATTGCCATCTGCAACGCATCGATCCACGACCAGTCATCCACTTTGTCGGTAGCCAGCATCTTATCGATCGAAGCCTTGATGTTCACCATCCGTTCGGTCTTCGACTTATCCAGCTTGTAAAGATCGATATAGGTCTGTCCGCAACAATGATTATCGGCATTACGAGTTTCGATACCACCTCGGAGGTTCCACTTGTGAAACTCACTCCAGTCGATAGCATATTTCAAATACTCGGCCTTCGGATTCAACGCATAAAGAGCCATCAATCCTTCGTAGTAGACACCGCGTGTCCAGATATTGCTGGGACGAACTTTATCTGTCACCAAAGGTTTCGACGGATCGGCATACTTGGTCATAAAGTAATGATTGGCAAGTTCCATTTTTTGCAAAACTGCCTTTTTGGATGGCAATTGTTGGCCATAAGCTGCAACAGACAATACCGCTGCAAGAAGAAAAATTAAATACTTCTTATTCATATTAAATTGTTTTTATTTGAATCACATACAATTTATCTTCACAAAAAAAACGACTTCACAAAAAAACGCGTTATAGTTTCTGCCTAAACTTCAGTGTCAAGCATATCTCATTGACATACAAATCTGCCATCTTGGCACAAAAACTATCTTGGCACCAAGTTTGCTTTTATTTGTTCGAGTGCATTTTTACGATACTCCTTATGTGAGGGTTCGATTCCCTTTGCCTCCACTAAATTTGCACTCCACTGGGGGTATAGTTCAAAGGTTCAGAACAAAGGACTGAAATTGAGGAAGAAGATGACTACTTTGGTCATCTTCTTCTGTTTTAAATATAGTTTTTTTTGCATAGAACATCAATACATTTGTTTATTCACCTTTTCTATCAAAACATCATCAATACCACGACAATTGAACGTGCGAAAATCGGAAACGTTCGTCAACGAAAACGCAGCAGGTGCCTTCGGTTGATTGAAAATGACATTACTGAAAGAGATATTATGCACATCATCGAGGCACACCGAAGGGCGTTCATCGGGTCGCATGGTAGTTGCCTCTACATTGTTAATCTGAATATTATTCGCATGACGAATATAGAACACGGCTGCGGGCAACGGACCGAACATGGTTTGCTCGGGATACTTCTTTTCATTCTCCGGAATCACGCGGGTAGCCAGCTCTTTGGTTCCACCGCCTTGTTGGTAGAGATAAATATTGCTCAGTTTCACATCCTCGATAGCGTGACCGGGGATACCGGTAATCAGGCAAACATACATCGAATCGGAGTTGTAGACCCGAACATTGTCGATGCTTACCCTGCGCAAATGGCCTACCGGAGTCCCCTGCGGACTGCGTTGGCGCGCTCCGAGCCGTAGAAAAATGGGCGCCGCATTAATATCGCGCAATACCAGATTGGAAACCGTAATATCTTCCAAATCGCCGCCATCGACCGTTTCGAGAGCCAGTCCGCGACTACGTTCGAACACGCAGTTGCTGATAGTAATATTTTTAAATCCTCCGCTCGATTCGGTTCCCAGCTTGATACGTCCACACGGGAAACACTGGTCGGGAGCCTGCGGAATCAACCGTTGAAAAGTCCCGTCGAGCACCGTTCCCATATCATACCCACTCACAAAGCAGTTGGTAATGGTATTGTTTTCTGTATTCCGGAAAAATCCGAGTCCATAGCTGGCCTTCAGTACAATGGCATCGTCATTCGGAGAGTTGACCGTACAGTTGGAGACCCGCACGTTACGGCAGCAGTCGATATCGAGTCCGTCGCGATTGGTATCGATCAGCAGGTTATCTATCGTCAGATTATCCACGCCGGTAGCCAGTAGGGCAAAGTGTCCGCAGCGGTACATGCGGATATCCTTCAGGTTGACGTTACGGCATAATTTCAGTGCAATAGCTTTATTTCCAACTCCTTTAATCCGGCTCTCTTCGCGGGTCAGCCCCATGCCATCGATCATTCCATCACCACATATCGTCACATTTTCAAGGCCGACTCCCCAGATCAGGCTGTTTTGCCAGTGGCTGTGTCCGAAATCCTGAAACATATTGAACGCGTTCGGTTCGGCCACGTCAAAACCTTCCGTTTCGGTAGGATATGCGGCTATCAGCGTTGCACCGTTATCAAGAAAAAGGGTGATATTGCTTTGCAACCGGATAGAATAGGACGCATACTTTCCGGCAGGAAACCAGACCGTGCCCCCACCCTCTTTGGCCGCAGCCTCAATCGCTTTATTAATGGCAGGCGAATCGATGGTTTTTCCATCCCCTTTTGCCCCAAAATCCCTCACATTAAAAAACGTTGCTGCCTGCATCGCAGTTGCCAATAGCGATATTACAACAAAAAAGAAGTATTTCTTCATGACATTTCTATAGAATTTCAAATTATGTGTACCGCAAAGTGCACAAAGATGGCGTAAGATCCGCAAAGACTGCGTACTGAGAACTTTTCATCGCATCAGTGTCACACCCATCAAACCGATTACCACCTCATTGGCACGTGTTTCGAGCGTCAGCTGTTTCAACTGCTTCGACCTGTTCAACGGCAGGTCAAGAATCACCGCTGCTCCACCATCAATTTCGCGTCCTGAGGCGGGTGATACCGGGGTTTCGGTATAGTCGCCACCATTCCGCTTGGTCGTATCCGTTGGTTGTTTCTCTTTCGACACCATCATCTCGCGGCTGACGGCTCCCGTTTTCAGGAATACCCGGTAAGGACGAGGAGCGTGCATGTTAAATGCAAACCCATCTTCGTAATAATCCTGTTCGATGGGGCACCACGTTTGCGGATTGACCAGCGACAGAGAATCGGAAGTACCATCTGTATACCAAACTTTCACCACTCCGTTCGTAAAACGGCTTTGCATGTGATTAGTCGATCCTGCCATTAGCAGATATGCATGCGACGCTTTACCAGTTAACGGAACAGTGACCGAAGCCGGATAGTTGTTCCAAAGTGAGGTAAACGCAATATTTTTTGTTTCGGGCAATGAGGCCGTACGGAACGAAATCCCCATCGGCGTGTTGAAAACGCCATTTTGCGAGGCTTTCCGCAACCCACTATCGTCGATGGAGGCCGTTGTGAGCGGATGCGTCCACTCGCCGATACCCTGCGTAGGCGTTTGCAGTGTGGTGTATGGTGAACGCGGGGCAAGGTATTCGTTTTTGAAAATCTGAGTCACTTTATCGTTCAGATGATTATCCATATTAACAACCTCCATTCTCTCTTTGGCATTGACGGCTAACGCCCAATCAACCAATGTGAGCTCCTCCCTCTGACCATTGTCTTGCACAAACGAGATGTGGTTGGTTCCGCAAACCGCAATACCAACAGGAACGTCAATCTGTTCCGAAACCGAGCCGGCAGCGATAATTTGTTTGTCTTTGATTTGCTCTCCATTCACTAACAGCTTGCCGTTTACAGTCATATCTCGATTGTTGCGCAAACAAAAAGAGAGATGGCCGGATCCCGGATTTACAGGCTGCACCTCCAAAGGTTCTTTCACCCAAAGTCCGACCGGCATCCACCACGTCAGATCGCCCTGTGTCGCACGAACAAAGAAGGTACGGTGACCGACTTCACCCGTAATTGTTCCGGAAATTATAGCTTCTTCAATCTTCTTATTCTTCAATACAAATTGCGGATCGTAAATTTTGTCAATAAAAGCACCAATTGACTGCTTGTAAGCATCGCCACGAGCTACAGTAATCTCTTGTGGCGTTTTAACTGCCTTTCCGTCCCACTCTATTTCGACTCTATTTTCCTGATCTTTACCACACATTACCCAAATAGCAGGAGTACCTACCGCAGTCGTATCGACGCGCCAGGCAGCCGGTTTTCCATTGACCGAAACGCGTGTGATTTTATCGGAATAAGCTTTCAAATGCAATTCCAGGTTGAGTAACTTCGGCAAATGCTGACCAATTTGATAGCGTTGAATGTTACCGTTTCGCTTGTAATCGAACGAAACATCCGGTGTCGAAAACGAAGCAAATTTCCAATCAGTTGGTATTCCCGGACGAATCACCAACCGGTCGTTCAACGCATCGGGCAAAATCCCAAACAAACCCTGAACCAATGCCCGCGAGAACATCCCGATCGGATCGCCGAAATCGCGGTAACACTCGCCACGCGCGGCATCGTAAAAACTGATTTGTCCAAGATTACCGGGACTTGCCCCCAGATACATTCCGTCGAGCACCGAACTTTTGAACAACTTAAAAGCGGCGTCACTGCGACCGCTTTGCCAGTAAGCGAGTGTGGTATGCCACACTTCGGCAAAGGCCACGTTGTTCGTCGACCAGCAATACGGCATCCAGTCGGAGGTAGAGATCGTTTCCCAACCCTCATCCTTCAAACCTTTTGCCCGGACGGGAATATGGGGAATCTGCGTATCGACATAGCGCGTTGCCTGATAAAACTGGAACGGGTCACCGGCTTCCGAATCGACGGTATGATAAATAGACCAAACTGCCGGGCTCGCATGCAACTCTTTATTACCCATAAAATCTTTGTATTCGGCCCACACACCCTTGCCTGGCATCCACAACTGCTTATTCAGGGCATTCCATATTTTTGCAGCCTCCTGCTCGTAAGGCCCCGGATCTTCGCCTATTTTACGGGCAATTTCGGCCGCCATTTTATTGGCCCGGTAATTATAGGCGGTGGTGTGAGTAGCCGCTCCACTGTTGTATTGCAAGCCGTCGCTGGCCCAAATGGCAGCATAACCATCGTAAAGCCCGTCATCGTTGGGATCAAAATTGTGCTTTTCCCACGCAAGGCTCAGTTTCAGTACCGGCCACATTTTTTTTGCATAATCGAGATCTCCCGTCCAACAGAAATGCCACAACAATTCGTCCATGTAGCAAAGATTCATATCGTAATGGTGCATCTCGTTATTTTTCTGCGGATTGCGACAAATATAACCATTGCTGTACATCGGCGTCCCCCACTGCTTCAAGGCACGTGCCAAATGCAGCGCGCTGTCCTGCGCCGGATGCGGAATTGTATTCGGCACATCCGTCACCTGCGAAGCCGCATAATCGTTGAAATGAAGTCGAGCCCGGTCGTGCCAGCCCAACGCATCGCCAGTGTAAGCACCCCGCCAGCCGGCCAAGCGCATCCGCCAACCGATAGCGCCGTGCAGATAAGAGTTCGGTTCCCAAATAGCGTTAGCTGCCATGGCCAACGTTCCACCCAAAGTATTGATAAACGGATCGGGCGTGGTTATTTTGATGCGTGAAGCCAATTGCTGACGCGCAGCTTCCGCCAGCACAAACGCTGACTCAAGCTTTTTATACGATAAGAAGCTATCCTTGTTATCCTTAACAACAGAAACATAAAAAGGCAGTTGCCGTATCACTTCAAAACGCGCCATCACCACCGGCTGGTCGTTAGCCACCGAGCTGTTCCATTGAGCAAACGGAGACGAAACAACTGCCGGATTACCGGCTTTAATAACTGATGACTCCGGAAAGATTCCGGTCAGCGTTATCGCCGCGCTCTTTTTCGTCGGAGGAAGTGTCAGTTGAAAATCGTTCTTACCGAACAGGTATTGATTACCGGTACAATATTCCGGTTTCAGGTCAAAACAGTCGGCCGCATCTACACCCAGATCGCCTTCGCGCGAAAAGCGTTTGCCGGTAGCTCCACCAAAAACGGTCAACAGTTCCACCTTTTTATAGCAATTTTTTAGTTCTCCTTTTAAGACAAATCCTTCGGCATCGGCCATCGCCAAAGCCGTAAGGAGCAGTTCTCCGCCCCCCAGCAATGGATCTTTGATGGTGTAGAGGCGGGAACCGGCCCGGTAGCGCGCCTCAACAAACTGCGCATCGTTCAGCCATTTGGTTTCGCCATCCACCATCAGTCCGAAATGGAGGTTGCCTCCCATTCCCGGCAGGTAAAAGGCAAATTCGGGAACATCTCCCGTTTCTGCACGAAACGCCGTGTTAGTGCCGTACAACGCCCGGTTGTACTTCACCTTTCCATTGACAATCACAAAATCGTCACCGTCGGGCGTGTAGCGCAACGTCCGTTCTTTACCGTGCCAAAGGCCGTTGTCGGCATTCGCAGATACCGCCAGACAAAGCAACAGCGTGATATATATTATTTTTCTTAGCACTTTAAACTATTTACAATTGAAACATGTACAATTTATTGCTAACGGCTTTTCAGATTTCATTTTCGCATTTCCTCATCCTCAAATTCTCAAATCAGAATTCCTTCTCTTTCAACGGCGTCAGCGTTACCGGACCGAGCAAGCCAGAAGGAACGGTTCCCCAATCGGCATACGTCACCGGCTTATAAAAGAGATTCACCATGTTGATTTCGTTAAATATACGCCAGTTCACACCCCGACGGTCGTAATCGGCGATGCGGTTGGCCGGAAGATTGGTCACTTCCACTTCCAGTTTGTTCTTACCCGGATGAAGCAGTTTGCCGACATTTGCCACAAAAGGCACAGCCCAAAGCGTTCCTGCATCCTGCCCGTTGACGCGAACACGCGCACTCTCGCGGACGTCGCCCAGGTTCAATTGCCAGTCAGCAGCCGCTTTTTCAGGCAATTCAAATTCCACGCTGTAACAGGCTGTTCCCTTATTGATTTTCGCATTCGGTTGGTTCAACATCGTCCACGAACCAAGCGTATCGATGGCGAAGGTACCGGGAATGGCAGGATCGCTTTCGGTAAATTGCAACGACCAACCTTTGGAAACAGTCACAGGACTCTTTTCCGGTTCGGTATAGTGCCATGCGGCAGCTTGCACATCAGTTGTTTCAAATGTTTTCAGAATCACCGATCCTCCCGAGTTCAGCTGCAAATAGACCTCTGTTTTTCCATTGTTCCGGCGAACTTTGGCTTTGCCCGAATTGCCGCTCATCGGATCGAACAGCACGACCGATTGGGCATTCACAGCCAGAGGCACCCATCCGTCAACCCCTTTGTCCTGCAACGAAGAGATGAAATAGTGATGACCGGTTTCGTTTGACCGGCGAATACAGGAGAGACCCAGATCAGTGCGCATATTTTCTTTAGGGATGTCCATTGCCTCCAAAATAGCCACTGCTGACAAATAATCAGGAGCAATGGCAATTTTGCCTTTTTCAAAATTGCAGATGAAAGGTTGCAGCAAGAATTTCGTCCTTTCTAAGAGATCCAAACTCTCTTTCATTTTTCTCTGACGATTTTCAAGATTCCCCAGTCCCGGAACATCCTGCGGATAACCTCCCACAAAGACCACTGTCGCGCCCTCTTTGGCAAGCGACAAGAGATGAGCCATCACATCGTCGGGAATGGTTTTAACATCCGGCAGAAGAATTGCCTTGTAATCTGCACCCCCAATCGTATGCAGTTTCCCCTGGTTAACCGTTGTACTACGCACAAATTGATCGGAAATGTAGTCGACATCGTAACCACTTTTGATAATAGCATGGATGGCCTCGATAAACTTTGGCGCCTTTTCGGCCATTTCATGAATGGTGAAAGCCTGATATGGCTTTTGCAGATCGGCTTTCCGCATGTCGTAAATGGGCAGGTAGACCAAAAAGTCGTTATCGGGTTTCCCCTCCTGCAAAAACGATTGACAACGGGCAATATAGCTAAACAAAGGAGCCGCATCGCGCCAAATAGTATTGGTCGGCGACATATCCACCGTTGCATAGAATTTCCAACCCGGCCAGGCTGCTTCTTTGGGTGAATAGGTTGTACCGTGAAAATAGACATGGTTGACACCCGCAATAAAGAACAGGTCGAGATCGGGTTTGCACTGAGAAAGCGAAGTGCGGAAATGGTCGGTTAACCATGTAAATGTTTCGGATGAAGTCAACGGTTTGCCCGAAATATGAGCAGCCGAAGAGGCGTATTTCAACATCGAAATATCCGAATCATTCGTTTTACGGATGGAATCGACACGCAATCCCTTGATGTGAAAATCGGAGATACCGAACGATTCGCATTCGGGAATATCGACCGTTGCGTAGAGATCGATCAGGTTACCCGGAGAACCGTGAGCCTGATTGCGGGTAGTACTGCCATGCGAGTGCGCCCAATCGGTCCACGTTTTGGTGAAATTTTCCTGCAACAAATCGGATAGCGTTTCGCGATAGTCGGACACTACACGCGCTACAATATCCGCATTTCCCTGCCCTCTGAACTCTGGTAGATACTCTTCGAGCTTATAGCCGCGACGAAGCTGAAACTGTTCAAACAGATCGGGAGTCCAATCGGCATTGAATACCTCGTAGGAGTCGTTGAAAAAAGAGTGCGGATAGGCTGTTTTATTTTGAGCAAACGCCCGATCGAATCGCCCGAGATAGTTCGTAACCGCCTGTTTGGAAAAATGGTTCATTACCCAACCTTCGCCTCCCGGAGCGGCACGTTTCACTTTCTGCAAAGTTTTTCCCACAAAAACAGCCGTCAAATGCCATTCTCCCCGAGGAGCTTTCCATTGAAGCCTGCCCGTTTTATCAAGTTTTGTTGTCAGATCGAGTTTCTTTCCGTTAGCAGAAAAGGCCATCAGGCGCGACAGTTTTGCCACACCCTGCTGTTTGGTATCGATTATCGCCACCGGTTCCTTCAGTGTCTCGCCTGCTTTGAGTATATAATCCTGAAAAACAACCTTACAAGCCGCATCTTCAATGGAAACTTCGGGACTACCAAACGGCCAGCCGGTACCGGTATTCATATCGATCTTCATCCCCAAACGGGCAGCCTCATTTTCGGTGTGGGTCAACATCTCCATCCATTTAGGCGAGAGGTAACTGATATTGTTGCCATCGTTGCCCTGCACTCCATAAATCGGGGTAATCTCCAATCCACCCATACCCTTGGCGGCATATTCCGACATGTTGTAGGTAAGATTTGCCTTATCGACAGCGCTACCCAACCACCACCAACGCGCCCACGGTTTGGCTTCCGCTTTCACTGCGGGCCATGAGGTTGTTTGAGCCGACATATTCAATGTTATTGCAAGCAAACAGATTGCAACAGACCCGAGTTTATTGAGTTTATTCATTGTTTAGGTGAAGATTTACGATAAAAAACAGTTTGCTATTCAAAAGCAGATGACTCATTTTCAAATTTCCACATTCTCAAATTTTCAAATTAATCAATGGTCTTGCGGTTTTCCCGCTTTGGTCTCCTCAAACATGGTCGGCAGACGATAATAGTTCACGTCGTAGTTGGAGGCTGGCTTGTAAAAACTGCAATAGTAATTTTGCCCGTTTTCGATAGGAAACATCCCGCTCAAAGCCTGCGCATCGGTTTTATGTCCGGAATTATATAGCTCCAATGGTGTATTTTGTTTGTGAGCATCCGACAAAACGGCCGAGGTCTCTATGGGGAACATGGTGTAAAAGACCGAAAAATCGTGCAATCCACCTTTGGGATAGTATAGAATCACGCCGTTTCGCTCCACCACAAACACATTGTTTTTGCAATCGGAAGGCTTCAATCCGTTCTGCACTTCCTGCCGCGATTTTCCACAAGCAGCTCCAAAAGCCCAGAATAGCGAGAGGCTGTCGGGCAGATTTTCTCCGTTGACACGAATAATTACGCCGTCGGTCTGATACAGCGGCAACACCTCAAATACCAGTTCTCCTTTCTCCAAAAACTTACCCGTGAGAGTATATTTCAACCCCTTGCCTTCGGGTTTGCACACCGATTTCAACGCGCTGAGCCAGATGCTCTGGTTCCCTTTTACCAAACCAAATCGGGCTGCAGAGGCTTTATCTGGCACATAAAAGGTAAATTCGGGAACTTCGCCGGTAGTCATAACGGCTCCCTGATTTTTAAGCAAAATCGTGCTAGTCTTAATCTGCGAAAAGGTTGACAACCACAGCAAAGGCAATAGCAAAGCTATAATTATTTTCAGACTATTTATCTTCATTGCGGATATTTCTTGTCTGTATTATAAATTACTGATTTTTATATATTAAAGTTCAATCGCATATTTTAAAACAGGTCACGGCATTTTTTTCAATCCTTCCCACACAACGTTCCAGTTGCCGTCTTTCGGGAAACCCGGATTATTACCTTTGCTTCCATCCCAACCGGCACACATCATGGCAACGGCAGTCAGTAAACCTCCGTTTCCGGGAAGATAAATACGCAAACGTTCATCCTGATAATTGTGCCCATTAATCAGGTAGGTGTTGGTACGTTTATTCATCAAAAGTGCACCCACGGCCTTTTCTCCATCGCCCAAACGAGCCGCATCCATGGCCGTCATTGGATAATCCCATCCCCAGGTTTTGTCCCAGTTCCAGTTTTTCCACACCCAGTCGAGCGTATGTTTCATAATTTCAGGCTTCACCAAACGACTCTGAGGAAAAATACCCAAAGCCCCCAGCACGGCCATGTGATCGGACGTAAAGCGAACATCGTGGTAAGTCTCGGGAGCCGTTTCAGCAGCCAAATACAACCCATCTTTCTGTGCCAAAGGCGACAGCAATTTCAATATTTTATTCCACTCTTTGTTTTCGGGCAATCCGGCACGTACCCGCCATTGCTGGGCAACACTGAGAGCGTAGTGCCAGTAGGAGAGTTCGAAAGGAGGATTAGTAGTTTCGGCCGCCCGTAACGTTTCTTGTGCCGGAATGGCGCCTTTCAGTACGTATCGGTTCTTAGCCTTGTCGTAAGTGGCAAACGAAGCCATAAAATCGGCAGTTTCAAACACCAGCTTCTTATATTTCTCAATCACAGCTTTCGACGGATGATCGCGATAGATCAGTTCCGCCATGTAGATAAAATGCGGTTGCTGCCAGATAAGAAACGAACCGACCTTGGACGGTGCTTCAATGGCCGAAGGATCGGTCATCTTCATCCAGCGAACGCCTTTAAAACCCTGACGCTCGGCAATTTTCTTTGCATTATCGTAAGCCTTGTTGTACCAGGCCATACTCTTCTCCAGCAAATCGATCCGATTCCAGAGGGCAAAATGAACGGCATGCCACCAATGCATTTCAAGGTGAAACTTGCCAAACCAACTGTTGTAAGTCAATCCGGTCTCCTGAGGAGGAACGTCTCCGGCACACTGAATAGCCATCAGATATTGCGATAAAACGACACGACGTTCTAGCTCTTTAGCCCGGGAATCTTTGCATTGCGAAAAATCGACTGCTGCACCTTTGCTCCAAAAACCATTCCAATAAGTTGCAGACGCTATCCGGGTTTCTTCAAAATTTTTCAAATCGTGCTCCGGTTTTTTATTTGTGAACGCACACGAAAAAGAAAATGCATCTGTGTTTTCGGGAGCCAAAACATAGTAATGATCCTGCGTCTCTTTCAACGAAGCCTCTCCTTTCCATTGCAGCCTAACGAAATAAATGGTAGCATCCAAACGGCAACAGATAACGGCATAACCCGCACCGACTTCCACAATAGAAGTGGAATAAGCCTCCGGATGCAACCAGTTACAGGCATCGTCGGTATGCTGGCCCGAAGGATATGGAAAACGGAAATTAAATTTGAGATTGCCGGATCGAATCAGAGAGGAAGTTACCGAGACCGAAATCATATCGTCTGCCGGATGACAAACAGTTTGAACATCAACTGATTTACCAAAAACAGAGTAGGCACTGTGCACATTTCCTGTCCACAAATCAAGAGTTTGGTTGATATTCGTAAAATCAGAAACCGTAGTTTTTTGTCCCGTCGGATTTGCCAACTCAAGACCTACAACTCCCAAGTGCAACCTGTGCGGATTTGCCCGAAACCATTCAGCGGCCTCTTTCTGACGTCCTTCTTTGAATTCGGTCGAATACGGTTCGTTCCATCCGTGCAAGTTGTAATTCTTCAATGTCTCTTCAAAGCGGTAGTTATTCGGATTGGCAAAACTATGCCATCCCCACTGCGACTGAGTTCCAAGGGAAACGCCACTCTTGTATAGTTCCGGAAATGTTTGAAGTCCGGAGGCATCGACCGTAAAAGCAAAATTGCCATTACCGACCGACAACGAAGAGAGCGAATCAAATGAATGTACTACCGGATTGTTTCGGGTAACGAGAGCTTGCCTGTTAATGGCAGCAAACAGACACGTTTGAGCCGATAGAAAAGTTACTATCAGCCACATTTTGAATGTCAAATGGAATTTCATGGAATAACCGCATAATTTAAGAAGTTACAAATGTAAAGATTAACCGATGGCCTCAAGTGATTTTTTTGATGTTTTAACTTCGTTTTTTGACACAAAACAGAGCATTGGCAAAATCAGAAAAACAGGCTACATCGGTATTCCGACAAACAACGTTATAAAAGACACACTTATTTTAACCTATTTATTTACAGAACGATTTGCCGATTATCCTTGAAACGAAAAATCCGAATGTGAAATTTAGCGTATTTTCGTACATAGATATGCACCATTCTCTTTCTGCTCTTCGAGTTAATCAAATAGTAATCTGAAGTTTACATTTCAGATAGAGATTAACTATAAAATACATAATGCATTGATTTACGCAAAAATATAGTATATTTGCACCCGCTTTCATACGCAATAAAGCGAACATCTCTAAAATCACTATTTGACTCTTAAAAATTATGCATAAAGCTGGTTTTGTAAATATTGTAGGTAATCCCAACGTCGGCAAATCAACTCTTATGAACGCGCTGGTCGGTGAACGCATTTCCATTATTACCTCCAAGGCGCAAACAACCCGCCACCGCATATTGGGAATTGTAAACGGAGAAGATTTTCAAATTATTTACTCCGACACCCCGGGAGTTTTAAAACCGCACTACAAACTACAGAAGTCAATGTTGGGTTTTTCCCAATCCGCATTGAACGATGCCGATATATTGCTTTACGTTACCGACGTAATCGATTCGAGTGAGAAAAATGCCGATTTCGTCGAAATGGTAAAACAACATGCCAACGACTACAAAATCATTCTGGTTGTCAATAAAATAGACCTGATTGATGAAGCAAAACTGGTAGAACTTGTTGAAAACTGGCACACCATTTTGCCTGAAGCGGAAGTGATTCCCATTTCGGCCACCCAAAAATTCAATCTCGAGCCGTTATTAAAACGCATCAAAGAATTACTACCCGATTCGCCACCTTTCTTCGACAAAGATGCACTGACCGATAAACCAGAACGTTTCTTTGTAACCGAAATTATTCGTGAGAAGATTTTGCTGAACTACGAAAAAGAGATTCCCTATTCGGTCGAAGTGGTAGTTGAAGTGTTCAAAGAAGAAACAAAGATAATCCGCATTAATGCCGTAATCTACGTCGAAAGAGAATCTCAGAAAGGCATTCTCATCGGTCATCAAGGGAAATCGCTTCGTAAAGTAGGAATGGAAGCCCGAAAAGACATAGAGGCTTTCTTTGGCAAACAGGTATATCTTGAACTGTTTATTAAAGTTGAAAAAGATTGGAGAAACCGGGAAACCAAATTGAGAAATTTTGGATATCCTTTGTCCGACTGACCTTTTATCAACCACACAACACAATAAATATTAGCAATTTATACGTATAGCCATTCAAGAATACGGAAATTCGCATTCACTGCTTTCGAATCAATCGCAATCTAAAGAGTATCTTCCAGCTACAGTCAAGATCTGGTCGCAGGTGTCGGCAGAGAATTTCGTACCTACTGAATTACAATCAGTTCGTGCAAATTTTATGTATACGCTGCACCCAATGTAACGACACCAATATTAGAGAAGAAACGAAGGCTGTAACACATCTATAGCAATATGATTTACAACGAAATAAAAGATATATTTTATTGATTGTCCACATAAAGCAAAAACCTTAAATTGCCGTTCGAAAACGATTCCGGGTTATGACAAATCCAAAATCCATAAAGAGAAACACAATATTATTGCTGCTTTTACTGCCATTTTATCTGCTCGCCTCCAATCCCAACATCAAAAATATTGGCTTTGAAAACGGATTCACCGACTGGACAGGAAAGATATGGGCATATTATTTTTCTGCAAAATACAATAATACCACCAAAGCTTACGATACGATTTTTATAAAAACTACCCCTACCACAGTTGCTTTACCTGAAGCAACCGGCAGGATTGTTTTGATGTCAGACTCGACTGCTTATGACAATTGCACCGGTTATCAACTCAAAACCATCCCTACAGGTTACAAATACAGTGCCCGTTTGGGTTCCTTCAAAAACGGTTCGCCAAGCGGAAGAGATCAGAGTCTTGAGTACAAACTAAAAATTAACCCTTCTAACGAACTGCTGACTATTAAATTTGCAGTTGTACTCGAAGTCGGTTACAGCAACAACAAGCCTCATACGGAATCAGAACAACCGCGTTTTATTATATCGTTACGGGATAATGACGGCAACCTCATTTCTAATCTTTGCAGCGCCTTTGACGAAAACGCCATTTCGCTTGCCTATGACCATGCACAAAATTCGTTTGCTCCAAATGGACGACCCATTGTATGGCGCGACTGGAAAACGGTCTCTGCAAACTTAAACTCGTATGAAGGACAAGACATAACGATCAACTTCACCACAATGGATTGTACTCCCGGAGGCCATTTCGGTTACGCCTACATTGTAGTGGATGCACAACCGCTATACATTACCACCAAATATTGCAGTGGAAACAACGATGCCGTCTTAACAGCTCCCGACGGATTCTCGTCCTATGTCTGGAAATGCCGGGGAAATGTAATTGGCTCCGATTATCAATGCAAGATACCCAATGCAACGGAAGGCGATATCTATACCTGCGTTTTCACAACCGAAGCTGGTTGCCAAGATAGCCTGTCGACCACCATCAAACGCATCAAACCGGTGGCTGATTTTAAATTTTCAACAACCGATTGCACTACTTCTACCAACACGGTCAAATTTACTAATAGCTCCGTAGCCGATGCGCTGCACCCTTCCGATGCATCCACATCGCTTACCTACCAGTGGAATTTCGGTGATGGAGGCACTTCTGACGCCGCCGATACGACCTACACCTTTTCTACGTCCGGCTGGCAAAAAGTAAATCTAAAAGTAACCAGTTACCCATCCACCTGCACAGCAACAAAAGACACCTTGATAGAGGTATTTTATCCTCCTCTCATCGGTATCAAAGGAGAGGCATCCTACTGTCCGAACCAAACCACCACCCTGAAAGGATATGGCGCCGACCACTACCGATGGATACAACAGAATGGTACACAGACCGGCATTCAGGATACCTTAGCAGTGGGAGCCCCGGGAGGCAAAATCAGTCTGATAGGCTATGCCAGCAACGAGATTTGTAGTACAACCAAATACATCAACATCAGCGAAGAACCGGCATGGGCATTAAGCATTAACGGAAATCCCTATTTTTGTGTAGGCGACAGTACGACCCTTGTTGCTTCGGGCGACGGCATAAACTATAGCTGGAGTGCTCTGAAAACACAAGGCGCATCCATTACGATCCATACACCGGGAGACTATGACGTAACAGCTACCAACCAAAGAGGATGTATACTCACGCAATCGATAAAGGTTAAAGAGATTCCGCTACCGGCAACCTTCTTCAAAATCGAGCCCACCATTATCAATACTAAGAACAATCGGATATGCTGCTCTATTGCACAGGAAAACAACATTGAATATACATGGAACATGGGCGACAACACCAACGAGCAGGGTGGAACCATTACCCATACTTATACCGGAAGCGGAGATATTGGAAAATATAACATCGTACTGAATGCGCGAAATAATATTTACGAATGCAAGGACAGCGCCAGCCAAAGCGTTATTATAGAACCTTTTGTTCCCAACGTGTTTACACCGAACGGAGATTCTCATAACGATTACTTCATGCCCAAATACGAAGTGGAAATATTCGATCGCCAAGGAATCCTTGTGTATCAGGGGACCAAAGACAGTGACGGTTGGGATGGTACCGCCAAAGGCCGAAAAGCCGATCCTGATACTTATTTTTATATTATGCACTATTTCAATTACCTGAAAGAGCCCAAAACAGTCAAAGGTTATGTCACCTTAATCCGATAATTAATAAAAAAGATGCCGTATAATCGCAAACTCACAATATTATAACACATTGAAGAGTTTAGTACTAAGAAATAATACCTATAAAATCCCAAAACGCCGACTCAACACAAACGTGCCCTCTTTGTGTTGATTAAAAATCGTTATTTCAGAAAATAAATCGCATAAAATATTTTTATGGAAAAGTGGCACAACTTCATCCTCATCCTAATTATCGTCACACTCAACATGTCAGGGGCGAATACCAATCTTATCAATCTTGGATTTGAAAAAGGCACATTCTCCGGATGGACAGGGTATACAAGAATTTATAGTACTGATGTACCATCCAATAATACATCTTGGGTGGAAGTAACGTTACCTACAAGCAGAAGGCAAGTAATCATGACAGATACGACTGCATATGATCCGACAGTAGGTAATTTATTAAAAATAATTCCCAAAGGATACAAATACTCCGCAAGGTTGGGCGATGTCATTACTTCGGCAGATGTAACACAAGGGAATAACATGGGATTCAGGTGTTGGCAACAAAAGTTGCAATACAAATTAGCCGTCGACTCCACTAATTCGCTGCTAATAATGAAGTTTGCCTGTGTACTTCAATACGCGTCCGATCACACAGCATTAATGGAGCCCCGTTTCAAACTGACCCTTTACGATTCATCGGGTAATGAAATCAATACGTGTACAAACTATGATGTTTACTCGTCCAGTTCTTTGGTAACCGGATTTAAAACTTATACATCTACCAATTCGCTTTTTTCAAGTGCTTCCAATATTCAATGGAGAGACTGGACTACGATAGGAGCCGACCTTTCGGCTTATAAGGGACAAAACATTACTCTCGAATTTATGTCTGCCGATTGTACCGGAAGATTTCATTTCGGTTATGCTTATTTCGTAGCCGACTATCAACCGATGAAAATATCCACTAATTTTTGCGGCACTTCCGATACAGCCAAATTAATAGCTCCCACTGGCTTTGAAAGTTACCGTTGGCGCGATATGGGTAGCGGATCCATTGTCAATTCGGACACCACCCTTTCGACCATTTCCGTCCCGATGGTGAACAAAGACAGTGTTATTTATCATTGCATCATGCGCTCAGCCACAGGATGTATCGATTCGCTATCGACCACTATTTTAAAATACAAACCGGTAGCCTCTTTTACCGCCAAAATGGTTGGCTCTTGTACGGCCGATAGTGTTCAGTTTACCAACAATTCTTCAACTAATCGGGGAAAGCTCTCATATTTGTGGGACTACGGCGATGGTACCACCGACACTATTTCTAGCAAAGTACACCTGCACCATTACACGACTTCAGGTCACCACACAGCCACCCTCACCGTTTACAATCCACCATCGACATGTACGATAGATACGGTAAAAGATGTCGAATCGATTGATGTCGACATGGTGGAGCTCAAAGCAGGAAAAGACTCAATATGTATAGGCAGCTCTACAGGAACACTCATTGCCAACGGTGCATGGTCGTATAAATGGAGCATCGACTCAACGACCACAAAGCTAGACACAGCCAGCATCAAGACAGGACTCCCGGCAAATACCTATTGGGTTATTGGCTACAACTCGGCCTACAACTGCTTTTCGAAGAAACATTACGCTACCATCAGCGACGAAAGCGAATGGATGGATTCAATACAAGGAAAATGTTGGTTCTGCGCACAAGACAGCACCCAATTAAATGCTTCCGGATGGTATGTAAATGCAAAACAACTCATCGGCGCTGCAAAACAATCACTGAGTTATCTTTGGAGTAATGGAGCAACTACCGACACCGTGTTCATCGGAAAACCGGGAACTTACACCGTCACAGCTACCGATCCATGGGGATGTTCTCGTTCTACAGCTGTGAATGTAAGCGAAAAAGCATTACCTTTAACCGATTTTTCAGTGTCACCTCTTGTTATCAATCCAAAACACAATGAGGTCATTTGTTCTATCACACAGCAATCGAATGTGATTTACAGTTGGAATTTTGGTGACAATACTACGCTTGTTTCCGGAAATCCGGTCTCTCATCTTTACAGTCAATCGCTTCCTACTGCCCGCTATTTGATTGCCTTAAAAGATAGCGACACCGTGTATGGCTGCACGAATTCGGCTACCAAATCCATCGTTATGGAGCCATTTATTCCAAACGTGTTTACTCCTAATGGCGACGGACACAACGATTATTTTATGCCGTATTATGACATGAAGATATACGATCGTTACGGAATTTTATTATATACCGGAACCACAACAACCATTGGTTGGGACGGCACATACAAAGGAAAGAAAGTCGACCCGGACACCTACTTTTACGTGATCCACTATACCGACTTCAATAACCAGACACAAACCAGAAAAGGCTATATCACACTAATTCGATAGCGAACATGAAGCGATTTTTATTCATTACATTCTCTTTGCTGTTAGCCATGCTACCTTTCAACTGCTCTTTTGCGCAGGCAGACATCAGCATGACAACCCATTGGAACAACCGAGCCAACTACAACCCAGCATCTATTGCCCGGACAGAATATCTCTATCTTTTCAGCAATGTTCGCCATCAGTGGACAGGCATCAGCGGAGCACCTACCGTTCTCAATGTTCAAGCATCGGAATATATTCATGATCTGCACTCGGCCTTCGGCATCTCTGTTATTAACGACAAAATAGGCTTAACCAACGTACTGAATCCAACCCTCACCTACGCATACCGCTTGTCGCCGAATGACGATTTCGATTCGTGGTCGCTTGCTATGGGAATCTCGGCCGGACTCTTTGCCCGCACCATTAACCGATCACAATTCGATCCGACCGATACAACCGACCCGACGTTGATTTATTCGGATTTGACTACCTACAAGCCCGATGCTAACTTCGGTCTGGAGTTGCAGACAAAACATTTCGTGCTCGGGTTATCGACCACCCACCTTTTTGCAATCGGCAAAAGCAGTAATCTGTTTCAGAATACCAACCACCGCTACCTGTATGGCATCTACAAAAATACCGACTCGGAATATTTCAATTTCAGTTTAGGCACTCAACTAACGAACCGGAATAACCTTACCGTTGCCGAAATCAACACCATGATACGGTTCAAACACCCTACCGGATTGTACGACGGTCCCCGCGAATTGTTTGACGTTGGTCTCAGTTACCGTACCTCCAATCAACTGTCGTTGCTACTGGGAATCAATATCACGAGTAATTTTCGTGTCGGATATTCGTACGATTACGACTTCAAAATCAATTCCAATCAATCAGGTACTCACGAAATCATGCTCGAATACCGCATTCCCACTAAAGCCAGTTCCATTTGTGAAAGTTGTCAGGGGCAACACGACTGGTACTATTAATTACACCTTCAGTCTTCTTTTGCCATTATTTTTTTGCAAAACCGCATACCGATAGTGTATATTTGTATCTGTTCGCAGAAAAGCTGCCTGAACAGTTATTGCATATCTAAAAACAAAATTACCATGTTACAAAAAGGAGACAAAATACCCGCAATTATTTTACCAGATCACAACGGAAACCCGTTCAACACCGAGTCGTTAACCGGCAAGAAAACCATTCTCTATTTTTACCCGAAAGACAACACCTCTGGGTGTACGGCTGAGGCTTGCAGTCTGAACGGAGGTTTGGACGAATGGGCCAAACAAGGATATCAAATCGTCGGAGTAAGTCCCGACAGCCCGTCATCGCATCAAAAATTTATTGCCAAATACAGTCTGAATTTCACCCTTCTGGCCGACACCGAAAAGGAGTTGGCAACCGCCTTTGGCGTTTGGGCCGAAAAGAGTATGTACGGACGTAAATATATGGGAATCCTGCGCACCACCTTTGTAATCGACGAACAGGGAATCATCACCCATGTCATCGAAAAAGTAAATACCAAAGCGCATTCGGAACAACTCAAAGAGGTGCTGTTGTAAATCAGGAAAAGGTCGGCATCGTAAAGATTATGTATCTTTATCTTGTCGACTTTTTTTGTCATACTGCAATCATTATGCTAACGGACTTCACAAAAATAATTTTCTAAAAAGACACCATCACTCATCCAAACCGATACTGAATTACGTCTAATGTGCAAATGATCTCCCAAAAAAATTACAATTATGAAAAAACTTGGATTTTTACTATTGTTAGCCTTCATAGCCACATTTAGTCTCAATGCCGTGCAGGTAGCTCAAACGGATTCAGTCGTAAAATCGGCAGACAGTAGTGTTCAAACATCGGATTACAATGCGTTGTTAATGCAGAAACTATCACCGGAACAGCTCTATGAACTGGAAAAGTCCCGCGCCTTAGGGTACGACCGTGACGAGCCGAAGTTGACAAGTGCGGGTATTGTATTAATTTCTTTAGCGCCATTTCTAGCTGCCATATTGATCGTATTTTTTATTGTACGTAACAAACGGATGAAAGAATTACGAATGATTCAGCTATATGAAAAAGCATTGGAAGCAGGCAAAGATCTACCTGATAGTTTTTTTCGCCGCTCGGAAGAAGAGCCAAAGAGCCACTTATTGAAAGGGTTAATCTGGATCGGCGTTGGATTTGGAGCCTCGATCGGAGCCATTTTTTTGATGGGTCAACACTCGCCTTGGGGCTTCGGATTGATACCTTTATTCGTCGGTATTGCCTATCTGATTAGTTATTTCGTCGAAAAAAAAGGTAAAGCGGACGCTGCCCAAGATGAGTAATGCGGAGGACCTGAAGTGGGTCATGCAGGTTACCCTTTTGGGCAATAGAGACGCTTTCGACCCTCTCGTCAGAAAATACCAATCGCCTATCCGTCGCTTCTTTCTGAATCTAACAATGGGCGATTCATCGTTGAGCGATGATCTGGCGCAGGAAACGTTCATCAAAGCATACATTCAAATAAAATCGTTTCAAGGACTTTCGGGATTTTCCACATGGTTGTTTCGCATTGCCTACAATGTATTTTACGACTCGGTGCGAGCCCAAAAGCGGCAAAACGAGGCTTCGCTTGACGAAGTGGATCGGTGGTATTCAGTCGACAACGATTTTTCTGCCGAAAAGAGCGATTTGTACGATGCTTTGCGTAAATTGCGTCACGAAGAACGGACGGCTATTCTGCTCTGTTACATGGAGGGAATGAGCCACTCACAGGCGGCCAAAGTAATGAAATGCCCGCTGGGAACACTAAAATCGTATGTTGCTGCCGGCAAAACCAAGCTGGCACACCATTTGCGATAATAAAAAAGAAGACAGGACAAAGAGAAACATAGAATGACAAAAATGAACGATAAGCAACTACAAACGTTTTTTGCCGGACACAAACAAGAAATCGCTGACAAAGGATTTTCGGACAAAATTATACGTCGCTTGCCCGAGAAGCAACGCACTCCGGAATTAGTTTGGATATGTGCCGTATTAAGCACGTTGATAGTAATATTTACCGGCAATTATGGCAGAGTGTATTATGTAGTAATGACAATACTGGAAACCTCCTGGTGGATATTACCGGTTATCAGCTGCTCCATTGCGGCAGTGATTATCTTCGCAGTTACGACCTACGAACGCAAGGAAGCCATATTCCGGTAAGCGACAATTTAAAATATGAATTCCAAGATCCCAAACCAAGCTTCTGCTGGCTGGAACCCTGGAATTTTTATTTTAAAACGATCTCACTGACAAATCACGCAACCGGCACATTTCGAAAGTTCTCCACGAAAACGTTTTTCTACTAAAAGGTGAATTCTGTCCTTGAGAGCATCGATGCGTATATTTTCAATCACATCGGCAGCAAAAGCAAACTTCAGCAATAACTTTGCCTCTTGCACAGAGATTCCACGCGAACGCATATAAAACAGTGCCGCCTCGTCCAATTGACCTACAGTAGCTCCATGCGAACACTTCACATCGTCGGCATAGATCTCCAACTGCGGCTTGGCTTTCATCTTTGCCGTAGGTGTAGCACACAGATTCTTATTAGTCATCAAGGCTTCCGTCTTTTGTGCTCCGGGAGCAACATAAATCCGTCCGGCAAAAGCACCGATCGCCGAGTCATCCAGCACATACTTAAACAACTCATGACTACGGCAGTGATGCGTATTGTGGTTGATCTGCGTAAAATTATCTATTTGTTGATTTTTATCTCCGATTGCCATTCCACACAACAATATCTCGGCATTAGCTCCATCCAAATCAACCCGAATATTATTCCTGGTCAATCCATTATGCAGTGTCACCGTATTGATTAAGACATTGGACGATGCCTCCTGCTTCACAAGCAACGACCCGATATTAGTTGTTTTGTTATGGGTGTTTTCCAATGCATAATATTCGAAAGAGCCATTTTCGCACACAAACACTTCGGTGACACGATTGCAAAGAAACTGCACTGGATCTTGTGTGTGTGCACATTCCAGCAACTGAGCGCTAGCACCCTCTTCAATAATAACGAGATTGCGACTGTTAGCCATAAAATCGACATCGGAACGCATGATATCGACCAGCTGCACCGGTTGAGGTAAGACAACACCTTTCGGCACGTACATAAAGAAACCATCCTGCACAAAGGCTTCATTAAAAGCGACGGTAGCCGCTTTATCTCTTCCTGCCTGACGATTGTAATATTTTGCCACCAGTTCGGGATATTTCTGTGCCGCCTCGTTGAGACCGCAAATAATCACCCCTTCGGGCAAAACAGGTTGTTCCTGAGTAACGTAAAAACTATCGTTCACTACATAGTAAAGATAGGCATTGATGCTCGGCACATCACAACGAAAAGCCACCGGAATATAGAGCCGGTTGAGATTTAATCCGTAGTCGATCGAAAAAGGCACGCCCAAATCGGTGTACAAATAATCTTCGTTGTGGGTAGTGGGGAAACCAAGGCTTTCGAATCGGGCAAAAGCCTCATCGCGACCAGCATTCAGCAAGTCGGAGCAGGGCTTTTTCAAATCGGCCTGATGCTCCTTGTATAGTTCTACATATGATTGTTCTATCGACATAAGTTCAATTTGAAAATTTAGAGATTCAACAATTTGGAAATAAGACCCGAATCAAAGATCCGGTCTGATCGTAAATTGTAAATGGATAAATTGTCAATAGTTACCGGGCATCCACTTCCTGTTTGATCCAGTCGTAGCCACGCTCTTCGAGTTCGAGAGCCAGCTCCGGACCGGCCGTTTTCACAATTTGTCCTTTGTAGAGCACATGAACAATATCGGGTTTGATATAATCGAGCAGGCGCTGATAGTGAGTAATCACAATGCAGGCATTGTGATCGGTCTTCAGCTTGTTGACACCGTTTGCCACAATGCGCAGGGCGTCGATATCCAATCCGCTATCAGTTTCGTCCAGAATAGAGAGCTTCGGATCGAGCATTGCCATCTGGAAAATTTCGTTCCGTTTCTTTTCTCCGCCCGAAAATCCCTCGTTGACCGACCGGCTGGCCAGTTTATTGTCGAGCTCCACCAAATCTTTCTTTTCGCGCATCAGTTTAAGAAAATCGGAGGCCGAAATAGGATCGAGATCCTTGTATTTACGGTGTTCGTTGATAGCGGAACGCATAAAATTGGTCATACTCACACCGGGTATCTCCACCGGATACTGAAAACTAAGAAAGATACCCTCGCGCGAACGATCTTCGGGTGCCAGATCTAACAGGTTTTTGTCGTTAAATAACACTTCGCCTTCGGTAACCGTAAACAGCGGATTACCTGTAAGCACGGCCGACAAAGTACTTTTGCCCGATCCATTCGGACCCATAATGGCATGTATTTCGCCTTCGTTTACCTGAAGGTTGATTCCCCGCAATATCTCTTTCCCGTTTATATTGGCATGTAAATTCTTTATTGTAAGCATAATGAACAGTTTGTTTTATTAAATAGCCGACGCCAACGCATTGACTGTTTTGACAAAATAAAAAAGCTATGCAAAGATAATCATTAAATTGAGGATGCGTATGTCCGTTTTTGTGCGATGTGTGTTAATTTTGCACAAGTTTAGCGCCGATAATGGACTAAACACAAGATCGGAAGGAGATCAAACCGGTTGCCGGGATTCGCCAATGAATATCTGGCAAAAACCGATTACAATGTCCTACCCATGTATAACCTATTCAGAAAACAAACACATGATAAAAATAGAAATGGATACAGGCTCGGGATTTTGCTTTGGAGTGGTCAACGCCATTAAAAAAGCAGAACAAGAGCTAGATAATGCCTCTCCCCTTTATTGCCTGGGAGATATTGTACACAACGGCAGTGAAGTAGAACGCCTCAACAAACGGGGACTGCAAATTATCGAGCACGAGGAGTTCGATTCGCTGAAAAACGTGCGGGTGCTGTTTCGTGCTCATGGAGAACCGCCCTCCACCTATCTTGCAGCCAAAGCGAACCATATTCAGGTAATTGACGCCACCTGCCCGGTGGTGTTGAAACTGCAACAACGCATCAAACATGCATACGAAACACATCCTCACCACGAATGGCAGATAGTAATCTATGGCAAAATAGGTCATGCCGAGGTAAACGGTCTGGTGGGACAAACCGGCAACACCGCTATTGTGGTAGAACATTGGGAAGACCTCGACCAAGTGGATATGAATAAAAACATCTGTTTGTTTGCCCAAACCACCAAATCGATATCCGGTTTCAATAATTTGGTCGAAACTATCAAAAAGAAGATTAATCCGGCAGTTTCCTTCGAATTTTACGACACAATTTGCCGTCAGGTATCAAATCGTATTCCAAATATTCGTACCTTTGCCGTACGACACGACATAGTGTTTTTTGTGAGCGGCACAAAAAGCTCGAACGGCAAAGCGCTGTTTGACGAATGCAAAGCAGTTAACCCCAATTCACATCTAATATCTACCCCTGAAGATATCACTCCGTCTTTATTGAAGGGCGTATCCACAGCAGGAATCTGTGGGGCTACATCCACACCCAAATGGTTGATGGAAGAAGTTGCCAAAAAGTTAGAAAAGATTGCAAGTGTAACAAACGATTAAATCAAAACTGTCATGTATCAACTAAAATGTATCGGGGTACTTACCTCGGGAGGCGATGCTCCAGGCATGAACGCTGCGCTCAGAGCAGTAACTCGTAAAGCGATTTATCACGGCATCAGGGTAAAAGCGATCTATCGCGGGTACAAGGGTCTTATTTCGGGCGAGATCAAAGAGTTTCAAACACAAGACGTCAGTAATATCATCCAGCAGGGCGGTACCATTATCAAGTCGGCCCGAAGTATGGAGTTCAAAACCGACGAAGGCATGCAAACCGCTTACGAAACCCTCAAACGCGAAGAGATCGATGCATTGATCGTAATCGGCGGTGATGGTACCTTTACCGGAGCCCGCATCTTCGGACAAATCTATAACGACATACCCATCGTCGGTATTCCGGGAACTATCGACAACGACCTCTTCGGAACCGACTACACCATCGGATACGACACGGCGTTGAACACCATTGTGGAGGCTGTCGACAAGATACGCGACACGGCCAGTTCGCACGAACGGCTCTTCTTTATTGAAGTGATGGGTCGTGATGCCGGGTTCCTTGCTCTCTACGGCGCCATCGCATCAGGAGCTGAAGCTGCTATCATCCCCGAAATTGCTACCAGCACCGACCAGCTGAGTCAACTCATCGAACAAGGCTTCCGTAAATCGAAAAACAGTAGCATCGTGTTAGTGGCCGAAAGCGACATCACCGGCGGTGCTATGGGCGTAGCCGAAAAGCTGAAAAAAGCGCATCCCGAATTCGATTGCCGCGTCACCATCCTCGGTCACATCCAACGGGGAGGCTCACCCACTGCCAACGACCGCATTCTGGCCAGTCGCATGGGGACTGCCGCCGTAGATGCCCTGCTGGCCGACCAACGCAATGTGATGATCGGGATTGTAAACAACGAAATTGCTTACGTGCCGTTTATTAAAGCCATTAAAGACGAAAAACCGGTGAACACGACGTTGATGGAAGTGCTTCATATTTTGTCCATCTGATCCGTTTCCGATTGCTCCTCATACCGGATAGCCGACCCCAACAAGGTCGGCTGTTTTTTTACTCTGCGGTCATCCGAATTACAGCCTTCGCCCATAAAGACTATACAAATAGCGAATAACCGACAGCATACCATCCGGCATTGCACGTAAATATGGTTCGTACAATTAGTCCGTTAAAACTCACCTTTCAACAGAGAATATGCATCCTCAACTCTCTCTCTTCCATCGAAAATACGCAGTAAAACAACATGCGACATACATCAATATGCCTACTCTCCATCCAAACGATAGAGCATAGAGTCCGATAACAATAAATATTTTTTACGTCATGGAGACTATAAAATCATTTTTCTATATTTACGACGAATACTTTAGTTTTCTGCTCATGGATAGCAACACAAACACGCTTATTATACTGTCACACCCAATGGTTATATTCCGATTCCGGACGGAAGCATGAGGCGCGTCATACCGACATTTCTCTCTTCAAATTAGTTTTATCTAATCTTCCAACGATCCAACACCACCGTCAACCGGAGCCTAAAAGAGAGTTCATGGGCTGTGTTCTCTTGCAACGACTATTGAAATCACACTTCACTGGCGGCAATGCCATGTCAACCACTATCGGAACCAGTCAACAACACATGCAAAGCCCTTCCAACAACGGTTGAAACCATTTTACATCGGATGCAAAGCCCGCGCCACAATGGCTGCCAAGAAAAAAAATGAGGAAACCAAGAAATAAGAATTGACCCGCCCCCCCCCTGAGTACAACATGAAGGTGTACTTCAGGAAGATATTCCCTTTTGAAGTTAAAGGTCGAATAGTAGTCCTTTATTTTGACAAGATCGAAGAAAAAGAATGGTCTTGATCGCCGGTGTAAACAATAAATACTCCTCACACTTGTGCGTATACCAATCAGAAGGAAGAGCAACACGACACAAACAACAAACCAGCCTCCCGGATTAAATCCCGAAGGCTGGTTTTTCGATTACTCTTCTCTTTAGACTTTGGTTTTTTGCAGTTAAAAGTACACTAACCAAATACACCATGGAAAACCTCGAGTGGATTTGACGTGACAAAATTAGCCAACTTGCACCGTCGGCTATTTATCAATACATGCAAAACGACCGTTCATTCTGACAAGTTTACTCAAAAAGAATCAATTTTTCGGAAGAATACGGCATTATTTAAAACAAAGAACCGCCTATGCCGGTTTTTGTTCCTGACGATACCATTCGGAAGGAGAGATGCCTGTTACGCTCTTGAACTGCCGGCTAAAGTTGGAGGGTTCGCTATAGCCTACCATTTCCGACACTTGCGTTATGGTAAGCTGCGGGTCTTCGTGAAAGAGACGGATGGCTTCTTCCACCCGTAGAGTTCCTATCCAGGAATTAAAATTCATTCCCTCCTCTTTGTTGATAAAACCCGACAAGGTGGTTCGCCCTATTTTCAGCGACTGTGCAATCTCTTCAATATTGATACCGGGTGTCATGTAATATTTGCGTGCTATTACCTGCTCTCTAAGTTGAGGCCACGAATAACGGCGCTTCGGCATTCGTTTCGCCTCTTGCATCAACGGATGGAATGCCGTCTCCACTTTCACATACGTGCGCGGATATTGGATATAGCAAACACCGAACACGATAAAAAAAACAGCAAGCACCGAAAAGAAAGTCATCAATGCAATCGGAGAAGGAACTAATGCAATAATCAATGCATATACGCCAAGCGCAATCGCACCATAATAACATAAACGTACCCACGGCAAATTCAGCTGGTAGTTTTCGGAAAAGCATTCATTCAGCCGATTCTTGTACAATGCCGATTCGCGTTGAAAGATGCATGCAAAATAGGCCAGTTGTACAATACACGCCAGCCATGTCATTACCCGGATCAACACCGGAAAATGGGATATGTTGCCGATTACCTGAGTCAGGTCTGTAAGCCTTGGGTTTCCTGCTTTTATGGCAATCAACCAATATACCATATTGATTGCCAATAAAGGAAAAAAATGCAACAAAATAAACTTTCGAGTTATTCGTTCGGGATGCAGTAAATTGATCAAGGCGATAGAAAAGAGTAATATCAGAAACGAACACATGGACAGGAAAATCATGGACAAAACGTTTACCAATATCTTGTCAAATACTGCAATAAGTGCCGAAATGGCATAGGCAACAAACAAAAAACGTAACGATATCCGGTAATTTTTTAGTCCCTCCTTTTGAGGTATCGGAAAGGTAATGAATATGATGGCAAAAACCATACAGGCCGCTGCCAACGCATTTGTCAATAATATGTACACTAAATTATTCATTCCTAGACAAAAAGTCGAACAGTTCCGATTCAAAACAGGTTATTACAAAAAAGAAGATTTCACACTACAAAGATACATTTTTCGGTCTATTTATTATAATCCATCTTTTTAGCCTACACATATATCGTTCGCAAACCATTATCAGATCAACTATACAAGAGTCTAGCCTTTACAGGGTCAACTCTTTTTGTTATCTTTGCACGCTGCTTTTGTCGGGGACCCGACATCATTAACTATCGCACAATTTATCAGAATAACAACCATCTAGAAATGAAAGTAAGAGTCCGTTTTGCTCCAAGTCCTACCGGTCCGCTCCACATCGGAGGAGTACGTACCGCGTTATACAATTACCTTTTTGCCAAACAACACGGCGGTGACATGCTGCTGCGCATCGAAGATACCGATTCCAATCGCTTCGTTCCAGGAGCGGAAGCCTATATCGAAGAATCGCTGGCATGGTTAGGCATTAAAATCGACGAGGGAGTACAACAAGGCGGGCCACATGCGCCCTACCGTCAGAGCGAACGCAAAGCGATTTACCGCGAATACGTCGACCAACTTTTGAACGACGGCAAGGCTTATATTGCATTCGACACGCCCGAAGAGCTGGAAGCCAAACGTAACGAAATTAAAAACTTCCAATATGATGCCTCTACCCGCAGCATGATGCAGAACTCGCTGACGCTATCTGCCGATGATGTTCAGAGCCGCATCGATGCAGGCAAACAGTATGTTGTCCGCATCAAGATAGAGCCGAACGAAGAGGTTCATGTGCAGGATCTGATCCGTGGCGAAGTGGTGATCAACTCATCGATTCTGGATGACAAGGTACTCTACAAATCGGCCGACAGCCTGCCCACCTACCATCTTGCCAATGTGGTAGACGACCACCTGATGGAGATTTCGCACGTGATTCGCGGCGAAGAGTGGTTGCCATCGGCTCCGCTGCACGTGTTGCTTTACCGTGCGCTGGGTTGGCAAGACACCATGCCGCAATTCGCCCACTTGCCCCTGCTGCTTAAACCCGATGGAAACGGCAAACTGAGCAAACGCGATGGCGATCGTCTTGGATTCCCTGTATTCCCGTTGGAATGGAAAGATCCGAAAACAGGCGACATTTCGAGCGGCTACCGCGAAACAGGTTATGAACCCGAAGCGGTTATCAACTTTCTTGCATTATTGGGCTGGCATGCCGGTTCCGATCAAGAGATCTTTTCGATGGAAGAATTGATCAAAGAGTTTTCGATGGAACGTTGCAGCAAGAGCGGCGCCAAATTCGACTTCGAAAAAGGAAAATGGTTCAACCACCAATACCTGCAACTAAAGCCGGTTGAAGAACTTACAAGCCGGTTCAAACCGGTTCTAGCCACCAAAGGAGTATCAGCATCCGACGAGACCATTACCAAAGTGGTGACACTGATGCGTGAACGGATCAACTTCATCGGCGAATTATGGGACATCACCTCTTACTTCTTCGTGGCACCTACCGCTTACGACGAAAAATCGGTTCAAAAACGTTGGAAACCGTTTACGGCGCAACAACTCACCGAACTATCATCATTTATTGAATCCTTGGACAAATTTGTGACCGACAAAGCTGACACGGAAGCAAAAGTGATGGAATGGATCGCCGCCAAAGAGTATAAAACAGGTGACGTAATGAATGCCTTTCGCATCGCGCTGGTTGGCGAATCGAAAGGCCCGCATATCTTCGACCTGACCGAAATTATCGGCAAAGAAGAGACATTACGCCGTGTACAACGGGCAATAGAAACCATTAGGCTTTAAAACACAGAAAAGGATGTCTTACAGAAGACATCCTTTTTTATTATTGCATTTCCAACTCGTTCAACTCACCTTTTCAAACAGGTTTTTCCTCAAATAACGTACCGGATAAAGAGCCGCCAGGAATCCCATCACACTGACGGTCGAGAGGACAACGACAAGATCCGTCCAAACCACCTCCACCGGATAAGAATCGATAATAAAACCGGAGCCTTGCAGTTTGATCCAGCCGAAATAATATTGCCCAAGACACAACAACACGCCCAGCACAACTCCAAGAAATGCTCCTCCTACCGAAATCATCCACCCTTCGAAGAGAAATATCCGTTGAATCAATCGGTTGTCGGCGCCAAGATTACGGAGCGTTTGGATATCTTTTTCCTTGTCGATAATCAGCATGGATAAAGAGCCGATGATATTGAACACGGCTATCAGCAGGATGAAAGACAAAATCAGATAAGTCATCCACTTCTCAATCTTCATAATACGGAAGTAGTCGCTCTGCTGTTCGTATCGGTTAAGCACCGAGAACTTGTCACCCAATATAGTTTTGACCGCCTTCTGCACCTGAACGTTTTCGACACCCGGTTTCAGTTTCAGGCTGACGGAAGTTGCCACATTATCGGGATAGTCGAATAAACGACGCGCAAAAGGTAACGAAACGAGGAAATACTTATCGTCGTAGGCCGCCTGCTTGACGGCAAAGATACCCGATATAAATATTTGATCGCGATTAAAGCTGCTCTCCGGATTTACCAGATTGATAGCCGACGTCCGTTTAGGAGCATACACCTGAATGGGATCGAGCGCTTTTGATCCCGTTCCCAATGCACCGGCCAGCCCGACACCCATAATTCCATTTTCGAAAACACCGTCATTCAGCACAAAACTACCCGAAACCAATAAACTATCGATAGCGGTCATCGTCTGAAATTTGCTTCCCACTCCTTTAATAATTGCAGGCAGTTGCTTGTCTTTATAACGCAACATGGCATTATCTTCCACTACTTCGTCATAAAAAGCAATATCTTTGAGTTGACGCACTGCATCCCACTCTTTGGTATGCGTGTCAAACGACTTCCCTTGCACCAGCTCAATCTTCAAATCAGGGTCGAAAGCACTGAAAAGCTGTTGAATCAGCCCTTCAAAACCATTAAAAACCGAAAGTATACATATCATCGCCATGGTGCCCACACATACACCTCCGGCCGAAATACCCGAAATGATATTGATGGCATTGTGCGACTTTTTGGCAAAAAGATAACGACGGGCAATATGGAATGCTAAATTCACGAAAATCTAAATTTGAAGATGTCCTAACCTCCCTTATTTCTTCAACAACTTGTCGATATTCTCGATATAGTCGAGCGTATCATCGAGATAAAACACCAGTTCCGGCACCAGACGCAACTGATGTCGCACTTTTACCCCCAACTCGTAACGAATGGTCTTGGTATGTCCCTTGATAAGAGCCAGTGTAGACTCAGACTTATCACCCGGGAAAATACTCAGGTACACTTTTGCGATGCTCAAATCGGACGTAATACGCACATTGGTAACGGTAATCATCACACCCGGATAATTGCGCGCAATGCCGAGAAACATACTGCTCAGCTCTTTTTGCAACATCCGTCCTATTTTCTCTTGTCTTGTTGTATCCATAATTTTCTGCTTTAATACTGTTTATTTTGTTCGTGCAGCAAACTCTAACCGAAGAGGTTTCGGTTCATTCATTCGGAAGCAGAATCTCACACGTGTGCAAATAAATTTCCGGACGTATATAAATTTACCCGGATACGTATGCAAATTTATTTGCATACGTGTGTGTTCATTCTCACATTACAACGCTATTTTCCGGCAATAAATCGCCACTTCCGGTCTTTCCACTCTCCAGCATAGTCAACCCCTACACGAGGCGCCGTTGTGTACTGTTCCAACATAGGACTATCTTCCACCCATAAACGTTCGGAAGTAAACAAATCTTCGCCGTAAAACGTTTTATCGAGTTGCAACAGGCGTCCTACCCTGCCCGAACCTATCACATTATCTACGCCTCTGATCAACACTGCTTGCGGATGACCATCGTCACCGGTAACAAAATTAAGCATCCAGTACATACCGTAGATAAGATACACGTAAATTTTGCCTCCATCGTGATACATCACTTCGGTACGTGGCGTACGCCCTTTACTTGCATGACAGGCCAAATCGTCCTCTCCCAGATAAGCTTCGGTCTCCACAATAACAAAACGCTTTATCTCTCCGCTTTCAAAGCGACGCACAATAGTTTTGCCCAGCAACTCGCGGGCAACGGTAACGGCATCTCTTCTGAAAAAAGCGGAACGTAAGCGAGAAAAAGCGGTCATGGCTTATTTTACCCACAAAATTAAATATAATTTCTTGTTACTGAAAGCATAAAAAAGCCGTCTGTTGCGAGACGGCCTTTATCCGCTCCCTGCGCAAAGCAGGGGGCTTGAAGTATTAGAATTACGCTTTACCTGCGCTACCCAAAACGTTTTGTGTTTTGTGCATGTAAAGTTTTTTCAACTCATCGCGAGCAGGGCCTAAATATTTACGTGGATCGAATTCACCCGGTTTAGTTGCCAACACTTCACGAACGGCAGCGGTCATAGCCAGACGACCGTCGGAATCGATGTTGATTTTGCAAACAGCCGAAGAAGCTGCGTGACGCAATTGTTCTTCAGGAATACCGATAGAATCTTTCAAAGCACCACCGAATTTGTTAATAGTTGCAACATATTCCTGAGGTACAGAAGAAGAACCGTGCAATACGATAGGAAATCCCGGAATCTGTTTTTCGATCTCTTCAAGGATATCGAAACGCAATGGAGGCGGAATCAAAATACCGTTTGCATCACGGGTACATTGTGCCGGTGTAAATTTGTTTGCACCATGAGAAGTACCGATAGAGATAGCCAACGAGTCAACACCTGTACGAGTAACAAAATCAACCACTTCAGCAGGTTGAGTATAGGTGTGATGTTCGGCAACCACGTCATCTTCAACGCCAGCCAACACTCCCAGTTCACCTTCAACGGTTACATCGTGAGCATGAGCATATTCTACCACTTTCTTTGTCAAAGCGATATTTTCTTCGTAAGGAAAATGAGAGCCGTCGATCATTACAGACGAGAAGCCCATATCGATACAATCTTTACACAATTCAAAGCTATCGCCATGATCGAGGTGCAATACAACCGGAATTGCATAACCCAATTCTTTTGCATATTCAACAGCTCCCTGAGCCATGTAACGCAATAAGGTCTGGTTTGCATATTTACGGGCACCGCTCGAAACCTGCAAAATCACAGGCGATTTTGTTTCAACACAACCTGAAATAATTGCCTGCAACTGTTCCAGATTATTGAAATTGAAAGCAGGAATGGCATATTTGCCTTCGATCGCTTTCTTAAACAACTCTTTTGTGTTTACGAGTCCTAATTCTTTGTAGCTTACCATAGTATTTATTGTTTATTGTGTTTGAACTTTACAAGTGCAAAGATACTCATTTTAAGCAAGGAATCCCAGTAAAATAACATTTTTTCACGACGCAAAAGCTGCATCGTTTGCATTATTCCGAACCGTCGGCGTCTTATTCCATTTATCGAAATCCATGTACGGCAGAACAAGATCAGGCAACTGCTTCAAAGGCGAATAGAGCAACGATCCGGGAGCAGTCTCCGCCCCTTTTCCGGTCACTTTATAATGCGCCGACGAATAAAGATTTATCAACACACCCAAAACCAGTGCCACCTGCAAAATACCCAGTCCTCCGCCACACAAACGGTTGAGCCACGACAGTGCCATCGCCTTCGACACCTTGGTCATCATCCATCCCAACAGATATAAGCCCAGACCAACGGCCACAAACAACACAAAAAAGGCCAGAGGAAATGCTACTTTCGACGACACATGAAACAGTGCCATCAGCATAGAGGCCATCGGTTGATAGAAAAAACGGGCGGCATAAATTCCGAGTACGATTCCGGCCAACGTAGCAAGCAAGCGGAATGCTCCTTTCGCGAAACCGAAAACCATACCGATTCCCATTAGAATCAGAAAAAAATAATCCAGAGTGGACATAAAAAATTATTAGTAGGAATAAAAACAAAAACGACTACGGACAACGACTCAGGTCTTTATCCGCAGCCGTTGTGTTTGCTGCAATTATATTACTTATAATCAAAGAGTCTTCTTAACTTCAACTTCTTCATAGCCTTCGATAAGATCGCCCGCTTTAATATCATTGTAGTTGGCAATATTCAAACCGCATTCGTATCCGTTGGCAACCTCTTTCACATCGTCTTTGAAACGCTTCAGAGACCCAAGCTCGCCGCTGAAGACCACAATACCGTCACGAATAAGGCGTACTTTCGTTCCGCGTTTAATCTTACCTTCACGTACGATACATCCGGCAACCGAACCCACTTTGGTAATCTTGAAGACCTCTTGTACCTCGAGCGTAGCCACCACCTCTTCTTTGATTTCGGGAGAAAGCATCCCTTCCATAGCCGCTTTCAACTCTTCAATCGCATTATAGATAATGGAGTAGAGGCGGATATCGATCTCTTCTTTCTCGGCCAGTTTGCGGGCTGCCATTGACGGACGCACCTGGAAACCGACGATAATAGCATTCGAAGCCGCAGCAAGCATAACATCCGATTCGGAAATCTGACCGACCGCTTTGTGAATCACATTTACCTGAATTTCTTCGGTAGAAAGTTTTATCAACGAATCGGAAAGCGCTTCGATAGAGCCATCCACGTCACCTTTCACAATCACATTCAACTCCTGGAAGTTTCCGATAGCGATACGGCGACCGATTTCGTCCAGCGTAATGTGACGGCTGGTACGCAGACCTTGTTCACGCTGCAACTGTTCACGTTTGTTGGCAATCTCCCGCGCTTCCTGTTCGGTCGGTAACACATTAAAAGTATCGCCTGCCTGAGGAGCTCCGTCCAAACCAAGAATCAGCACTGGTTCCGAAGGACCCACTGTAGTTACCCGTTGGTTACGTTCGTTGAACATCGCTTTCACACGACCGAAGTGAGTTCCGGCAAGTACCACATCACCAATAGTCAGTGTTCCGTCTTTTACCAAAACGGTTGATACATAACCACGCCCCTTATCCAACGACGATTCGATGATAGAACCGATCGCACGTTTATTAGGATTGGCCTTCAGTTCGAGCAGGTCGGCTTCCAACAACACTTTTTCAAGTAGTTCATGCACACCCACTCCTTTTTTGGCCGAAATTTCCTGTGACTGATATTTACCGCCCCAGTCTTCCACCAGGTAGTTCATATTAGCCAACGCTTCTTTTATCTTTTCAGGATTTGCACCCGGCTTGTCTATTTTGTTGATAGCAAACACCATCGGAACATTTGCTGCTGATGCATGGTTGATGGCTTCGATGGTTTGAGGCATCACGCTATCGTCGGCAGCCACAATGATAATGGCAATATCGGTAACAGCAGCACCACGGGCACGCATAGCTGTAAATGCTTCGTGACCCGGAGTATCGAGAAAAGTAATTTCACGACCACTCTCCAATGTCACGTGATAGGCTCCGATGTGCTGTGTAATACCACCGGCTTCACCGGCAATCACATTTGCTTTGCGAACGTAATCGAGTAAAGATGTTTTACCGTGATCGACGTGTCCCATGACTGTCACAATAGGAGGACGGGATTCCAGATCTTCTTCGCGATCTTCCTCCTGATCCTGAGCAATGGCATCGATTACTTCCGAGCTCACATATTCGGTCTTGTATCCGAATTCATCAGCAACGATATTGATGGTTTCAGCGTCAAGACGTTGATTGATAGACACCATTACACCTAAGTTCATACAAGTGGCGATCACCTTTGTAACAGGAGCATCCATCATGGTAGCCAACTCTGCCACCGTAACAAACTCGGTGAGTTTCAGTATATTTTCATTGTCACGTTCCTTGTCTTCACGCTCCTGCATACGAGCCGAGACGTTGTCACGCTTTTCTTTTCTATATTTAGAACCTTTGATCTTCTTCTCTGTAAGACGAGCGAGGGTTTCTTTGATTTGTTTTTGAACATCTTCCTCATTCACTGCCGGCTTAAAGGGTCTTTTCTGAAAATTACCCGAACTCTTATGCCGGTTGTCATGAGGTTTTTGTTGAGCATTGCCTGCCGGTGTATTCGGCTTGGTAATATCTACCTTTTCCTTATGTATTCGCTTCCGTTTTTCTTTTTTCTGATCAGCAGTCGCTGCGTTACCCTGAGCTGCAGGTGCTGCTGCAGGTGCTGTAGTAGGATGCTGATTATTCGGCGTATTCTGTTGTTCGCGCTGTACGCGTTCTTTACGCTTTTCTTCCTTCGATTTTTTCTTCGGACGGGTCTGTTGGTTAAGCGCCGAAAGGTCTATCTTATCTACGACCCGGATATTTTGTTCAATAACAGTAGGTCTCAATTGAAATACGCCATTATCATCTACCTGTTCAGGAGTTGCAACGACCTCCTCCGAGACCTCCGGTTGGATAGTTACAACCTTTTCTTCAGGGGCTTTCGTTTTCGGTTCTTTCTTTTCAACCACAGGAGCCGGTTCTGCTACTACAGGCTTCATCTCCGCTACCGGTTCTTCTTTCGGCATTTCCGGTTCTGGTTCTACTATTACAGGAGCCGGAGCCGGTTCTTCAATTTTTTCAACGGTTTGTTCTATCACTTCAGGCTCCGGAATCGGTTCCGGTTTCTTTTCCGGAGCAGGAGCTACGAGGGCTGGTTCCGGTTTCTTTTCCAAAGAATCGAGATCTATTTTACCAACAGTTGTAATATGAGGACGGATCTCCTCCGATACCTCAACTTTTATCTCTTCAGCAACAACTTTAGGTTCAGGTTTAACTTCAGGTTTGGGTTTCTCTTTGGCAGCAGGAGCTTCATAGCCTGCAGCTGTAATCGTTTGAGCCTTCTCTTTTTCCAAGCGCATTTGTGTTTCACGCTCCGATTTCATTTTCAGATCTTTATCATTGCTAAATTCTTTAACAAGGATAAGATACTGATCGTCCGAAATCTTGAAATTGGGGTTCTCCTCAACAGCATAGCCTTTTTTGCGCAAGAACTCGACTGCCGTCGAAAGTCCCACGTTCAAATCCTTAACTACTTTATTTAACCTGATACTCGACATAGTTTATATTTAGTGTGTTTGAAAAGATAAGCAAAATGACAACCGACAATTTGCACATGAAGCCGGATCATCCGATCGTGCTTCAGGGAAGTTTTCGTTTTATTCTTCAAATTCTGCTTTGATAATGTTCAATACATCATCAATAGTTTCATCTTCAAGGTCAGTACGTTGAATCAGCTCTTCGCGAGAAATTGCCAGTACGCTTTTGGCTGTATCGCAGCCGATGGATTTAAGCACATCAATTACCCATTGTTCTATTTCATCAGTGAATTCATCCAGATAAATATCTTCATCTTCTTCTCCGTCAATATCACGATAAACGTCAATGGTAAATTCGGTAAGCATTGAAGCCAACCGAATATTCATGCCACTTTTACCTATGGCCATCGAAATTTCTTCGGGCTTCAGATAAACGTCTGCCTTTTTATTTTCCTCATCCAAACGGAGAGAAGATATCTTGGCTGGGCTCAATGCTCTTGCAATAAACAAAGAGACATTCGCCGTATAATTGATAACATCAATATTTTCGTTGCGCAACTCACGCACAATGCCATGAATACGGGCGCCTTTGACCCCAACGCAAGCTCCTACCGGATCGACACGTTCATCGTAAGTTTCCACGGCAACTTTCGCTCTTTCGCCCGGAATACGAGCAATTTTCTTAATAGTAATCAATCCATCATGAATTTCAGGCACTTCCAGTTCGAACAAACGCTGCAGGAATAATGGAGAAGTACGAGATACTATGATTTTTGGATTACCGTTACGGTTGTCTACTTTCACAACCACCATGCGCACCGTATCTCCTTTCCGGTAAAAGTCAGCTGGAATTTGTTCCGTTTTCGGAAGAATCAATTCATTACCTTCATCATCCAAAAGCAGAATTTCTTTTTTCCACATCTGATATACTTCTCCCATAACAATCTGACCGATCCGGTCTTTATATTTGTTATAGAGATAATCTTTCTGAAGTTCTAAAATTTTGGAGGCCAGCGTCTGACGCAATGTCAAAATAGCCCGACGACCGAATCCGAGGAAATCAACGGCATCGGTCACCTCTTCCCCTATTTCATAATCCGTATCAATTTGCTTTGCATCAGTCAACGAAATCTGACTGACAGGATTTTCCACCTCGTCATCGGCAACCACCTCACGGTTGTGCCAAATTTCGAAGTCACCCTTATCGGGGTTAATAATGACGTCAAAATTTTCGTCCGAACCGAACATTTTGGCCAAAGTGCCTCTGAAGGACTCCTCGAGCACACTAATTAGCGTAGGACGATCAATGTTCTTCAGCTCTTTAAACTCGGAAAAGGTGTCAATAAGATTGACAGGTTCAACTTTGCTCATAGCTATTTGAATCTTATTAGATATTTTGTGTATTTTACTTCGTTATACGGAAACACTACGTCTTCTTCTACTGTTACTTTGCGCTTGGCTCCCTCCGGTTTTACCTGTTTGGCGACAGTTACCATAAAAGCTTCCTCGGTCGCATCTTTCAAAACAGCGCAGATTTTTTGACCTGCTTTGGTAAGGACTTCCACTTCGTTGCCAATATTTTTTTGATACTGTTTTAACACTTTGAACGGAGAACTCAAACCTGCCGAACCGACTTCAAGTTCATAGTCTTCCACTTCCCGGTCAAACTTTGATTCTATATAACGGCTTAATTCTGCACAATATTCAATGTCAATGCCTTTTGCTGAATCGAGTTCTACAACGATATCGTTGTCGGGACTTACTTTTACATCGACAATAAAATGCTCTGTATCAGCAATAAACTCTTCAATAAGTTGGTATATAAGTTCTTTCTGTATCATAAAATCATCTGACCGGGTAAATTAACCGCAAAGATAATTATTTTTTTTCGTTGAATTACAATCGATTATACATTTACACTACTTCGTTTTCAGAAATAAAAAAAACCCAATTGAAAGGACTTCAAAAGGGTTTCCCGGTCACTACCTCAGTAGCATATCGTGTAAAACTATTATCCCTTTGAATTTAAGCAAAAAGACATACTCCGATAACTGAAACAGGCCTTTGGTTACATGCTTAAATTGCTCTCGCTGTGAAGTTGCACGAACATTCCAACAACAAAAACAGCGCAAAGATACTATTTATTTCTTAAACAATCAAAATTCACAAAAGGATCGCATTGAATCTTGACATTATACCATCATTTTTTTCAACACGTCACCAATAACCTTAATTCCTTTTTCGATTTTCACTTCGTCAGTGTTACAATAAGACACACGAATATATCCATTTGAAGCTCCTTGCGGATCGAATGTGGATCCCACCACAAAAACCGCTCCTTCGGCAATAACTTTTTTGAGCAACTCCATTTCGTCAACTCCGTCGGGCAATTTAATCCAAATATAAAATCCTCCTTTGGGCTCCACAAAAGAGGCCTCGGCAGGAAAATAGCATTTAATGGCCTCTTTCATATAGTTGCACCGTTGATGATAAATACCCCGCACACTCGCCACGTAACTGTCGAGTTGTCCCGATGCAAGAAAACGATGCGCCAGCACTTGCGTAAAAGTGGGAGAACAGGCATCGACACATTGTTTGCAAAGTTCGGCTTTGCGATAAAACTCTTCGCCTACCAACATCCATCCAAGCCGCATTCCCGGTCCGAATATTTTAGAGAACGAGCCGGTATAACAGATCTGTTGCTCTTTCTCCGACTGAATTTTGAGAGGGACAATATGCTGTTTTTCGACTTCGTCAAACCACAATTCGCCGTATGCATCATCTTCCAGAATAGGAATTTCAGTCGCATTCATCACTTCCAGCAACTCTTTTCGTCGTTCCGGACTATAGGTCAAACCGGCCGGGTTGTGAAATGTAGGTGTAACATATAAAAATTTGGGATCGAGTTTCAACGCTTCTTTTAACAGTTCGATCAGGATACCCTCTCCATCCATCTCAATCCCGTGGATGCGGGGCATATATGACCCAAATGCAGACAAGGCTCCGATAAAAGCCGGATTTTCGGTCAGCACCACATCTCCCGGATCAATAAACATTTTGGCCCAGATATTGATTGCCTGCAACGATCCGGTGGTAATAATCAGCTTATTGTTATCCATCGGGAAGCCCTTCTCTCGAAGCCATTCACCCAAAGCATCAAGCAATGGTGGATAGCCGGTCGTAGGTGCATATTGCATGGCTACCTGTCGTTCTTTCACCGACAAATCATCAACAATTTCCTGCACTTCACGAATTGGAAAAAGTTCGTTATCGGGCATTCCGCCAGCAAAAGAGATCATATCGGGGCGAGTTGCCAAACTCATCAAATCGCGAATGGCCGACGAACGCAAAGCACTGACTGATTGTGAAAAACAAGACATTATAATAACAGTATTAGATAATGAATAATCTGGAATATTTTGGATTGGCAAAGATATATTTTTTTGCCCGTTTTACATCGACTTTCTCTACGTTAGTGCCTTAAAAGGAGGCACATCACAGCACGACATTGCGACACATTAAAGACAAATCGCTACCTTTGCACCACATTATCCGATAGTTTAACAATGGAATCTTTCGACATTCGCGATCAACAACCCCGCACAGATACCGACAAAGAATATGAAAACGCTCTTCGTCCCCTTTCCTTTCTGGATTTCAATGGACAATCGAAGGTCGTCGAAAATCTTTCCGTGTTTGTAAGTGCTGCGCGCATGCGGGGCGAATCGCTCGATCATGTGCTGCTTCACGGCCCTCCCGGATTGGGAAAAACAACACTTTCCAACATCATAGCCAATGAATTGGGTGTCGGATTTAAAATTACTTCAGGACCGGTGCTGGATAAACCCGGCGACTTGGCTGGATTATTGACATCCCTCGAGCCAAACGATGTACTTTTCATTGACGAAATTCACCGTTTGAGTCCCATCGTGGAAGAATATCTTTATTCTGCCATGGAGGATTTTCGCATCGACATTATGATAGACAAAGGCCCCAGTGCACGTTCTATCCAGCTGACGTTAAATCCGTTCACACTTATCGGAGCAACAACACGCAGCGGACTGCTTACCAGTCCGTTACGCGCCCGTTTCGGCATTAATTGTCACCTTGAATATTACGACGACTCGATTTTAAGATCTATTATTCTTCGGTCGGCAAAAATTCTGAATATTCCTTGCACGCATGAAGCTGCCGGGGAAATTGCTTCGCGAAGCCGCGGAACTCCCCGAATTGCAAATGCTTTATTACGAAGGGTTCGCGATTTTGCGCAGGTTAAAGGGAACGGAACCATCGATCACAACATTGCCTGTTTTTCTCTCGAAGCACTCAATATCGACAAATACGGATTGGATGAAGTGGACAATAAGATTCTGACAACCCTTATCGATAAATTTCAGGGAGGACCGGTCGGCTTATCAACCATTGCCACAGCTCTGGGTGAAGATTCCGGCACACTGGAAGAAGTTTACGAACCATTCCTCATCAAAGAAGGATTTTTGAAACGAACTCCCCGTGGACGTGAAGTAACTCCATTAGCATATAAACACTTGGGAAGAACCAAACCCGACGAACAGGGAAAACTATTTTAAAAACACAATAAAAAAAGAGTGCTACATTGCAACACGCACTTTGTAAGTACGAATTTAGAGAGGCTTCTTATGGCAAAAGAAATAAAATCGCTGGCAAAAGATACTGCCATTTACGGCGTTAGCAGTATTTTGGGTAAATTCCTGAATTGGCTGTTAGTACCACTCTATACTCACGTATTAGCCAGTTCGGCCGATTATGGCATCGTCACCAATTTATACTCTTGGACCGCCCTTTTATTAGTCATCTTGACATATGGCATGGAAACCGGTTTTTTCCGTTTTGCCAACAAGGAAGACCACAATCCCGATTTGGTATACAGCACCACCATGATTACTGTAGGAATTACGTCTCTACTTTTTGCTGTATGGTGTGTTCTTTTCGCACCACAGATCAGCCACTGGCTCGATTACGCTAATTACCCGGAATATATATGGATGCTAGGATTATCGGTTGCTATGGACGCTTTTGCTTCCATCCCCTTTGCATATTTGCGTTATCTGAAACGCCCTATCAAATTTGCCGCATACAAGCTACTCTTTGTTTTCCTGAATATCACGTTCAATCTATTTTTCCTAATAGTGTGTCCGTGGTTGATGAAAATTGCGCCACAGACAGTCATTTGGTTTTACAATCCGACCTATGGAGTAGGATATGTATTCGTTTCAAATATTTTAGCCACTGCCATTCAGACTGCATTTCTAACTCCTTATATTTTCGCAGTTAAATTCAAGTTAAACACCTTTTTGCTACGTAAAATTTTGAGATACTCTCTTCCACTACTTGTACTTGGTATTGCTGGAATAATGAACCAGACACTAGATAAAATATTATTTCCATTTCTCTTTCCCGGAAGCAAAGGAGCTTCCGAGCTGGGAATTTACGGAGCAACTTCAAAGATTGCGCTGGTAATGCTCATGTTTACTCAAGCATTCCGGTATGCCTATGAACCTTTCGTTTTTGCGCAAAAAAAAGACAAAGACAGCCTAACGACATACTCGGATGCTATGAAATATTTCATCATCTTTTCGTGGCTCATCTTTTTAGGAATGGTTCTTTACATCGATGTTTTCAAATTTATCATCGGCCGAGCCTATTGGTCTGGATTAAATGTTGTGCCCCTGGTATTGGTTTCTTTTATCTTCCAGGGTATCTATTTCAATCTTTCTGTCTGGTACAAATTAACAGACAAAACCATATATGGAGCATGGTTCTCTCTAATAGGAACTATGATTATCGTAATTGGCAATATAGTACTGGTGCCTCGATATAGCTATATGGGCTCAGCTTGGGCGGCTTTCGGTTGTTACTTCGCCGTAATGGTTGTTTCTTATATTATAGGACAAAGACACTTCCCTATTAACTACCAATTAAAGATTATTGGCAAATACACAACCCTGGCACTCGTACTTTTTGTTCTCGGTTGGTATATCAACTGGCATCACATGCTACTAAATTTAATCTTTCGTACGGTATTGCTTGGCATATACATATGGTACATGACACGCCATGATCTTCCTTTAGATAAAATATTACATTTAAATAAACTTTTTCAGAAATGATTATTGGATTTGATGCAAAACGAGCCTTCTGCAACAGCAGAGGGTTAGGCAACTACAGCCGCTACATATTTCGCTTAATGAGCACCTACTATCCAGACAACCAATATCTTCTTTTCACTCCCAAGTCTGACGGTCTCTACCACACAGAAGCTGATAATTGTAAGACCATTACCCCCGAAGGATGGATCAATCAGTCTATACCCTCTTTCTGGCGTAGTTACGGCATGACAAAAGACCTAAAACATTTAAAACCGGATGTCTATGATGGAATGAATCAGGAACTACCCTTCGGTTTTGCAAAAACCGGCATAAAAAGTGTAGTAACCATACATGATGCTATTTTTATTCGCTATCCACACATGTATGATCCTTTTTACAGGGCAATATTTAAGAAAAAAAACAGTTATAGTTGCAATGTTGCAAACCGGATCATTGCTATCAGCGAACAAACCAAACAAGACATCATTGAATTCTTCGGCGTCGACGAACAGAAAGTTGATGTGGTGTATCACGGATGTGACAATATTTTTCGTCAACCAATATCGAATGATAAAATTACTGAGATACGAAACAAATACCATCTTCCGTCCGAGTTTCTGCTCACAGTTGGCGCTATTGAAGAAAGGAAAAATCAATTACTTATCCTAGAAGCATTGCACAAAGGACACTTGGATATCCCTTTAGTCATAATTGGGAGTCCAACAAAATATCTGGATAATATTAAAGAAAAAGCAAGAGAATATTCTCTTGAGAATAAAATAGTTGTACTAAGCAACGTTCCGAATGAGGATTTACCGGCCTTTTACCGTGCAGCATCTGTCATGATTTATCCGTCTATCTTTGAAGGTTTCGGATTACCTATTTTAGAGGCTTTATGCACAGAAACCCCTGTAATCACATCAAAAGGAAGTTGTTTTGAAGAAACTGGAGGAAAAGCCACCGTTTATGTTGATCCAAATAATGCAGATGAACTTGCAGAACAGATCAACATCGTATTACACGATACAGCATTACGCAATAGCATGATCAAAGAAGGGTTAACGCATTCTCTTCTATTTACGGATGAGAAAGTTGCTCAGCAAATGATGGCTATTTATTCCGGTTTAATTTAACTAACAACACATTAAATATTTTTACTATTTACGCTATGAATTTATTCTTGCTCAAGAGAAAAAAACAAACAAAGAAACATTCTAATACCTCCATTTTAATTGATTTAACTACCCTAAGACACCCAAACTGTGGATTAGGCCAATTTGCCCTAAACTTTGGAAAACATTTATCACTACAAGTTCCAGACGATCTAAAACTTACGCTATATGTACCAAAACAATTTAACGGTTATTTTGGCAATAATGTCACCTACTTAAATTACAGAAAAACATACAGAAGATTCCCCTTTTTGTTACCCAAATTTGATATTTGGCATTCTACCTACCAGTTATCAAGAAATACGCCACCTCCTACTGCAAAGGTTATATTAACCCTGCACGACTTGAATGTTCTATATGAAAAAGAAAGAATTAAAGCCTTGCACTATTTAAGTAAAATACAAAAAGAAGTCGACAGAGCAGATGTTATTACAACGGTATCGCATTTCTCAGCCGGAGAGATCTCAAACCATCTCAAGGGAAACAAAAAACCCACCGTAATCTATTGTGGTGTGGAACAGTTAGAAAACAAGCAGATGGAAGCTCCCGACTTTATACAACATAAGCATAAATCATTTCTATTTACGATAGGAGAAGTCAAAGCAAAAAAGAATTTTCATGTATTGTTAGATGCTATGAAATTGATGCCCGAATATGACTTATATATCAGCGGAAATCTTAATAGCAGTTATGCAAATATGCTACAAGATAGAATTACTAAAGAAAAAATCGAGAATGTTTTTTTAACCGACATTATTGAAGATCAATACCGCATATGGATGTATGCGCATTGTACTGCGTTTGTATTTCCATCAAAGTTTGAAGGGTTTGGTCTTCCTATCATTGAAGCTATGCAATTTAACAAACCAGTTTGTTCTTCACAGATGACAAGTCTGAAAGAGATCGGGGGTAACATGGCCTATTTTTTTGAAAACTTCGAACCTGAGCATATCAAAGATACTGTGACACGCGCCATATATGACTATCAACAACACCCTGAATTGGCAGCAAAAGCGAAACAATACGCTTTACAATTTTCGCATGAAAGCAATGTAAAAGAATATATTAATTTATATCGTTCAATGAGAAACAATTTATCAGCAGAATGATTAATTATTGAAGTTTCTCAGCATTAGAATATCTCATTAGAAGCACAACCTTTACAATTATTAAATGTTTCATAAAATCAGACCCATACCAAAAGATGACCTTGGAGTTAATGTTATTGGCTTTGTAAGAGGCGAATTTGGCCTTGGACAAGGCGCTATCATGACTATCAAAGCTCTTGAATCTGCAGGAATAAAGGTAAATGCTATCAATTTCAACAGAAAAACAGAACAACGCTCTATCGATAAAAGTATTACCAAAATATCCAAAACACCTCAATATCCAATAAATATTATCCAGATACAACCAGATCATCTTAACCGATTCCTTAGAAAGCATCGGAAGCTATTAAAAAACAGATATAACATAGCATTTTGGGTATGGGAATTACCTCAATTTCCAAAAAAATGGAACTCTTATTTCTCCTTCTTTGATGAAGTATGGACGCAAAGTTCATTCTGTGCCCAATCGATGTCTTTAGTCTCTCCAATTCCGATATCAGTCTTCACTTGCCCGGTCATGCCAAATTCATCTCACATTACACGTCAAGACCTAAAATTACCGGAAGACAAATTTATTTTTTTAACAATATTCGATTTCTGCAGCTCTATCATTCGAAAGAACATAATGGGGGTTATTGAGGCTTTTGAAAAGGTATTCAAAGATGATCTATCTACAATTTTGATTATTAAAACTATTGCAGGCGATAATCACCCTCTTGCCAGAAAGCAACTTCTGGATAGAATTGCCAATACAGCCAACATCCTCACTGTAGATACTACTTTAGGACGTGATGAATACAATGGTCTAATAAAATCATGCGACGTATTGGTTTCATTACATAGGGGAGAAGGGTTCGGACTCACCATGTTCGAAGCAATGTCTGTTGGAAAACCAGTTATTGCCACCAATTTTTCGGGCAATACCGACTTCATGAATGATAAGAATAGTTTCCTTGTTCCGTATAAAATGGTTGAAGTTGCTAATGTTAATTCAAATTACACAAAGGGCTATTCTTGGGCAGAACCAGATATAGACAAAGCCGCTGAACTAATGAAAACGGTAAGAAGTGATTACAATCGGGCAAAAGAAATAGCCAATAAAGCTCAACTTGAATTAAACACGAACTATTCTCTTGAGAAAGTAGGCGAAAGAATGAAGACTAGACTTGAGTTAATTTACCAACAATTTGATTATAAAAATCTTCGCCATAAAAATCTTCACTACACAAAATTTATACTCAAGCGAAAGACTCCCAATTTTTTGAAAAAATATTTTAATATTGAGTCTTAAAATGTCCGTTTTAGTACTATTTTATTGTTGATTTGGAAAAACATAGAGTTTATCAAATCAACAATCTGCAGTTTAAGCATCCACCAAAAAGATGATTTCTATTTATTGATCATCCGTTTGAAGTTAAATGTAGCTGCTACATCTCATTAATATTATCGTCTATAATTCATTTGTAGAAATTACGATTTAAGCCATGATCTATTTTCAATTGACCGTTTATAGGTTCTATGGCAGCTTTTCTTCTAAATTGCTTTTTCAGTTTATTTTCCTGATATTGAAATTGTTTTCTGTAATTACACGGTTGCGGCATTGCGATTATCGTATCGTTAATTTGCCTTTCCCCCTTGGAGCCTTTATCGTTTTATTAACCAATAACCTATCTGTTCATTCGAGCGCAGGTTCTACCGTATATCCACCATACAGATTGCAAAAAACTATTGCTCCAACAATCACACCTGTAGTTGATTGAAGATAATTGCAATACTCTTGGTGCAATCTATAACAGACAACTTATCGGCACATTCGGACACCTTTCTATCTGTTCGTAACTTAAAAGACTCAAATAAATATGGACGCAAGCGTATATATGCATTGATTATAATAGCAGTATTGTATCAATACCACAAATAAGCGATGTACAGATATGCATACCATGCCAATTTTTACTCGACTGAAAAATCAGAAGAGTGTTTTTCCTATATCTAAAAGCATTATTCTTTTTGGGAAAATGAAGAATTTCTTTTGCATTTATAGCCATCACACCCAGCACTACTCATATTTAACACAAAATATTACATATTACAAGACAAATCACTACTTTTGTAATGTTAATATTATCACAGGTATTATAGGCTAGTACCTTAAATACATTTCACTTATTTACTTAAATTGTATGATTAAAAAGATGGTTTTATGCACGAGCATGCTTGTCATGCTTGTGCAGGTAGTTGCTCAAAAGCCTGCCAATTTCTTCAGCACAAAATTGGCTAATGGGCTGGAAATATTGGTCGTTGAAGACAAAAGCGTACCTCTTGCCACTGTTGAAATCACGACCAAAAATGGTTCGTACACAGAATCTCCCGAATTCAACGGATTAAGTCACTTGTACGAACACATGTTCTTCAAAGCGAATAAAGATTATCCAAGTCAGGAAAAGTTTATGGCCAAAGTGCGTGAACTAGGCATCGTTTTTAACGGAACGACCTCCGAAGAAAGAGTGAATTATTTCTTCACCTTGCCTAAAAACAATTGGATAGCAGGACTTAATTTTATGAACTCGGCAATCCGTCATCCTCTTTTTCTTCCCGAAGAGATGAAAAAAGAGAATGTGGTTGTGGACGGAGAGTTTCAACGCAACGAATCAAATCCCTATTTTCCACTCTTCATGGCCATGAATCGGGCAATGTGGGGCGATCTTTTCAGCCGTAAAAATGTGATTGGCGATCACACTATCATTAATACAGCAACTCCGGAAAAGATGCAGGCCATCAAAGACAAATACTATTGGCCGAACAACTCAATGTTAATCATCTCTGGAGATATCAACCACACTACGGTTTTCGCCAAAGTGAAAGAACTTTTCGGTTCGTGGAAAGCTTCTGGTTTCGATCCTTTTACCAAATGGCCGATTCCAGAGTTCAAACCGTTAGATAAAATAAATTATTTTGTAGTGGAATCAAAAAATGCGCGAGTACCTTTGTTCATGCTCGGCTGGCATGGACCTGATACCAGAGGCGACCGCCCAGCCACTTACGCGGCTGATGTTTTCTCATATATTTTATCTCAGAATTCAAACAAATTCCAAAAAGAGCTAGTAGACAAAGGTCTGGCATTGCAAGCCAGTGTAAACTACCAAACGCTGAAACATACCGGTCCAATCAGAGTCATTGTAGTGCCACATCCTGCCAATGTAGCTGCCTGCGCACAAGCAATGAAAGAGCAAATTGCCCAGTGGGATTCGCCTGATTATATTACAAATGAACAATTGGAAAATGCAAAACGTCAACTGGAAATCCAAAATCTGCAAGAATTTGATGTTACCTCGTCATTATCGCATGATTTGGCTTACAACTGGTGTACGGCTGATCTCGATTATTTTTACAACTACATTGCGAATATCAAAAAAATAACAAAAGAAGATCTGCAAGATTATGTTCGCAAATACATCAAAGGAAAGAATTATTGTGCAGGATTACTGATCAATCCAGCCCAGAAAGATCAGTTGAAACCGGAAACATTTTGGAAAGAATAAGGAGAATAAAAGGATAGATTTGAACATTAAACAAGAATCAAATGAAAATTAAAATATTTAGCATGATCGCGATACTTGCAACTTGTTCGTTTTGTTTGCAAGCTCAAGTCAATGTCACAGAAATGAATATACACGGGCTAAAAGTAATTTTTAAGCCATCGGCCAAACAATCGGTAAGTGCATATATGTTTTTCAAAGGAGGAACAGCCAACTATTCTGCCCAACAACAAGGTATCGAATCGCTGGCTTTAAGTGCTGCTACCGAGTGTGGTACTCAGAAATATCCAAAAGATGCTTTTAAGGATTTAGCTGATAAATATAGCATAGATGCCAATGGAGGTTCCAACTACGATTACGGCTTCATCAGTATGAGTTGCGTCAAACCTTATTTTGACAAAGGCTGGGATCTTTTTGCAGAAGCCATTAATCATCCAGTTTTTGACGTAAAAGAGCTGAGTATGTTGCAACAAAAGAAAATTTCAGGTCTAAAAAGCCAAGAGAGTGATCCTGATAATTCACTGACTCAAATGACAATGCAGGACGCATTCAAAGGCACCCGTTATGCCATACGTCCCGAAGGATCGATAGAAACCATGAGTGCCTTCAAACAGGAAGAGATCAAAAAATACTACGATGATTTGCTAAATGTAAACCGGCTGCTCCTTGTTATTGTGGGAAATCTTTCCATTCAGGATGTAAAACAAAAAGTAGAAATCGCATTCGGCACTCTACCTTCAGCCCCACTGGCACAGGTCAAAGTTCCGGAATCGACTATTATAAACGCCACTACATTAAATGTCGAGAATCGAAAACTGGCCACCAACTACATGTCGGGTATCCTTGGTGCGCCGTCTCCTACCTCCTCCGAATTCAATGCATATCGTCTGGCATTTGCCATTCTTAACGATAAACTCTTCGAAGAGGTAAGAACAAAAAGAAACCTCTCGTATACCCCTGCAGCCACTCTGTCGAGTGGATTTTTGCCCTTTGCCGAGGTATATGTAACGACGACAAAACCCAGAGAAGCGGTAAACGTCATAGTGGATGAAATCAAACGATTGCGCAACGGTGGATTTACCGCAACCGATCTGAAAGATGCCAAAAGCAAATTAATGACTTCTTATTTTATGCGTAACGAGTCAACCTCTGCTAATGCCAGAGCATTGGGAATTGCCGAAATTAAAGGCAGCTGGAAAAACGAGATCTCTCTTTTGAATCAAATTAATGCGGTCACCCTGCCTGAAATGCAGAACACATTTGCAAAATATATTGACGGCATTAAATGGAGCTACCTCGGTGACGAAACTCTAACCGACAAAGAGGCTTTCGGTAGAACCACAAAATAGAACAACTATTTCATTGTTCAAAAAGGCAATCTCTTTACAGAGGTTGCCTTTTTATATGCTTTGAGAACTATAACTTTGAATATATTACCCAAATTCAATACATAACAAAAATACTTCACCGGCAGTAAAGTCCTTCGCTAAATATTTTGCATTTCCTCTATTTTTCAGAATAAATTACTCCCAGTAGAGTCTGACCAACTGCGAGTAACGTCTGTCTATTGACATTATCCATCGTGTCGTGAGTCGTATGCCAGTAACTGCCGAAACCAGTTTCGCTGTGAGGATCAAAGTGAATAATGTCGATGCATGGAATACCCGCCAGGCGATTGACATAGATATGATCGTCGGTAATAGCCCCTCCTGTTCCGTCTACAAAATAGGAAGTAAAACCATACTCACGGGCTTTGTTCCAGACCTTATCCACCACCGAAGGAGCAAAGCCAAGTGATTCCTGCTCTTTGTAGAAGACCGCGCCCGGAGCTCCTACCATATCGAGCAAGATGCCGAAGCGTGCTTTATAGCCCTTTACATGAGGATTTTTAGCCCAATATTGAGTTCCAAGACACCACGAATTTTCGTCCTGAGCTCCCTTGTAAAACTCGGGAGTTCCATAATCTTCCGAATCGAGAAAAATAATATCGACGCCAACCGAAGGCTGTTGCTTATTCAACTGCCGGGCAACTTCCATCAGCACACCTACCCCACTGGCAGCATCATTGGCTCCCATCACAGGTTTATGATAATTGGCCGGATCTTTATCGTGATCGCACCAAGGACGACAATCCCAGTGAGCGCACAGTAGAATACGCTCTGTCAGAGCAGGTCTATAGGAAGCAATAATATTGGTCGATTTCAGTATAGTTCCATCATATCCTTTCAGGTCGGCCTTTTGACGAATCACTTTTGCACCGAAACGTTCCATTTGCCCGGTCAAATAGTCGGCACAAGCTTCGTGAGCTTTAGAATTGGGAATACGAGGACCAAAATCGCACTGGGTTTTCACATAGAGAAACGCCGAATCGGAGTCGAATTGAGGAACTGACACCTGAGCAGTCTGATCGGTGGACGTAGCCTGTTTGCCAGCCGAACTACATCCACCCACAAAAAGTAAAAGGCAGCAAACTGATATTAATTTATTCATAAACGGAAATGTATTTTAAAATTTATATTTCAACGCTACTTGAGCATCAAATGTTGCATAACGCACAATCGGGAAATGTACATAGTTAGATGTCCGTATAAAACTCCGTTGCTCGAATACCAGGCCTAACGAAGGAGATAAATCGAAACTAAACGTAGGAGTTATCATGAATATAGAGGTACGACCCTTATCTCCCTGAGCATTCAGGTAAAGCTGTTGCTCGCGCGTCAACGTTGTCAGATCCAATCCGGCAGGATAGCCCTTCCATGTGTAAATATTCAGGTTGTACAACTTGACACCGAATTCACCAACTCCTTTATACTGCAACGATGCACTTAAATTCAGGCTAAACCCTTGCCCCATACTGTATTTGCGATTCATATTCTGATAATGATCGGAAAGAGATGCCCCGAGTAATACAAAATTGGCATACGTTGATCCGACAAAGCCTAACTTCTCATTCTCAGGATCCAGTCTATACAACAATCCGGGGCCAAAAGAGACAGTTTCCGCTATTTGATAAGGAGTAACATTACTCCCACTTGAAAGCACCGGATTTGAATCGAAAAAGTTGAAATGTTGATAGATTCCCAACACCATCTGCTGATTATGCGACAGTTCCACATTGCGACCGGCAATCAATCCCACCGCATTCACCGACCCGATTGTTGGCTGACCTCCGCCAAAACCGAAATTCATACTAACATTAAACCAGTCGTAGGGCTGATAATTTTCTTTTTCGAAAGGATTTCCATGCTTAGCCGTAAACCCGAAATCGGTAGTATAAGCACCCTGAAAGGCATGCCCTTTTTCCGATAAATAACGTCCTCCGATAAAGACTTCAAAGATAGTAGGATTATAATGAAAATAGTCGGCATGATTATTGCGACGCACATGCCAGGCCTTACCGGTTATAAGCCGATTAAACCCCTGCATCGGAGAGAGAAGTCCTCCGAGAATTTCGCGTCCGATACGACTGGTACCACTTTTGGAATCATCATACACTGACGATGATAAACGAAACAGCATCTCACCCATCATGGCACCTCCTAATGTGGTTGCCATCAAATCATTAATGGCAGGAGGCTCTGTTTCCATAAGGGTTTCCCACATCAGACTACCACAAAAAGAATAGGGTAACGATTGCCAGAAATTCATTCCATTCGAACGTGCAGCTGCAAAATACAGTCCACCATGATAGGGATGGGCAAATAGGTTTGTATTCAGCTGATCGTTGTCCCACACCCATTTATGGGCAATATTATATTTCATCGTTGAGAAACTGATCTTCGCAAATTCAGCTCCCATCAAATAATCCATTCCCCACACACCCAGGTTTAAGCCAACGACTTCAGCAACCGCAACGAGCGGTTTTTTCTTTAATCTCTCAGCCGTCTGCTGAATGCTGTCGGCATAGGACGGCAATGGCTTAATTACCGCAACGCCTTGTGCACAAAGCGACATAAAAGAGGCGAAAACGAAAATCTGTATATATATCAATCGCTTCGTCATCTACTTGATTTTAACAAGTTAGGCAATACTATCCCAAATTCGACAATCGGCTTTGCCTCCTTCACTCTTTTTCCGGCAAAGGCCTTTCGCAAAGAACAGCCTCCCGAGCAAGTGACTGAAAGTTGTTTATTGATTGCCAGCTCAACGTTTACACGACCTTCGGCAGACAATGCTGTCGTTTCGGTGCTTTCAACAAATTTTGAAATATAACTGGCGCCCGCATCCGTACTGAAGATAAACCGACCTACTTGCTTATAAAGTCCGACACGGTAAAAAAACATGCCCGATGAAGTTGTTTGTGGAGCATCGTACGGAGTTCCCAGCCCTAGAATGGTGTACGAAATACGGTTCATAAAGCGGAACCCTACATTAAGCGTTGCCAGATTACTATAATAAATCATAGGTCGAATTTTGGTTTTCGGAGAAATCGACACTAATCCAAGTTTAAGCGTAGATGAATCGGCTGAATAATTAACGATGCCCAATTGCACTCCGTTTATTCGACGGGCAAAATTGGCGACTCCTATTTGCATACCTCTCATTGATGTTGCATAATTGAAGCCAGAAAACTGCACTCCCCGGCAATCTTGAAGCGCAAAATTAACAATTCCAGAGAGCTGCACTCCATGCACAACATTTGATACATTGAATCCGCCTGAAAGCTGTACTCCGGAGAGCATCTGACCAGTTACATTCATCAATCCACCCATCTGCACCCCATCCGTATTGAACATACAAATATTCTGAACACCAGAGAGCTGCACGCCATGATGATTCACCACATTCAGAGTGGCAAGACCGCTCATATCCACTCCACTCATAGACGCATGATGAATGTTGTAAAGGCCTGAAATAGTAACCCCTTTAGCCGCTCCTTCGATTCTGGAATGCAATCCTCCAAATTGGAACCCATACATGTTGCCCGCTGTAACACCGCTCAATGCACTAGCACTCAAACCATATATGTTATTGGTTTTCGATTGTAACAATCCAAGGGAAAGCATCACCGAATTATCGTATGAATAAGGGACAGTCGCTACGGGATTCCATAACGAAACATTCAGATACTTAATATCCGTCTGTGCAAAAATTGAGCCTGATGCAAAAATAGAAATAATGATTATCAATAACTTATACATAAAGGCTCGTCTGTAGATAATATTCACAAAGGTATCTATTTTTAGTACAATAGCAAGAAAGACTCTCTTTTTTCATTTTTCTCCAACAGCGATTTACACTATCTTTGTCATAGAATTTCAAATCAAAAGAATCATGCTTGTTTTACTCAAAAAAGAGTTTGCCAATTTCTTCAGTTCAGCCGTTGGCTATATCATTGTTGGCATTTTTCTTTCTCTTACCGGACTGTTTTTATGGGTCTTTCCCGGCGAATATAATATTCTTGATTCGGGTTACGCACAACTAAACGGACTTTTTTCTTTGGCTCCGTGGCTCTACCTTTTTCTGATTCCAGCCATCACCATGCGGCTCTTTGCCGAAGAGAAACGAATGGGAACCATTGAACTCATCTATACCCGTCCTATCGGGAAACTTCAAATAGTAGCAGCCAAATACCTTGCAGGAATGCTACTGGTGATAACGTCACTCATTCCTACCATCATCTATTTTTCTTCAGTTTACCTAATGGCCGAACCGGTAGGGAATGTTGATACCGGAGCTTTCTGGGGATCATTTACCGGATTGCTTTTTCTGGCTTCAGTCTATGTCGCAATCGGAGTTTTTACTTCGGCCTGCACCGGCAATCAAATCATTGCTTTTGTTTTTGCCGTAACACTCAGTTTCATCTTCTATTTTGGTTTCGAACTGATAGGGGCTCTCTCGCTTTCCGGTACCGTACAGACATTTATCGCGTCTATCGGCATCAACAGTCACTATGCGGCTATGAGCCGGGGCGTGATCGACAGTCGCGATGTGGTTTATTTTCTCAGCGTCATTGCTGTGTGTTTTCTATTTACCCGTTGGATTATCCGGGCAAAGTAAAGATAGCCATATAAAAGACAAAAAATCCGTCGTACAGATTGTGTGCGACGGATTTTTACTGTATAAACAATTATTTTACCGCCTTGAAGCTCATATCGAGGCTCTTCACCGAATGAGTTAACGCACCGACAGAAATATAGTCGACGCCGCATTCGGCATAAGCGCGAAGCGTATCAAAAGTAATTCCACCCGACGATTCGGTTTCGAAACGACCGCCGATCAGTTCGACTGCCTTCTTCGTATTTTCGACAGAGAAATTATCGAGCATAATACGATCGACACCTCCCAGTTTCAACACCTGATTGATTTCGTCGAAGCTGCGCACCTCTATTTCGATTTTCAGCGATTTCCCCTTTTCTTTCAAATAGTTCTGCGCCGAAATGATAGCCTTATCGATGCCGCCGGCAAAATCGACATGATTATCCTTCAACAGAATCATATCGTACAAACCGATCCGGTGATTGACACCGCCACCGATATGTACAGCCTCTTTTTCCAACAAACGCAAACCCGGAGTGGTTTTACGGGTATCGAGCACGCGGGTTTTCAGCCCTTCGAGCTGTTTCACATATTTACGGGTAACGGTAGCCACGCCGCTCATGCGCTGCATAATGTTCAGCATCAGGCGTTCGGTCTGCAAAAGAGAAAGAACCTTTCCCTCCACCACAAAAGCGATATCACCGGGATTTACCTCGGCACCATCGTTGATATACACTTCGATTTTAAGCTCCGGATCGAAGGCTTTGAATATTTCCTTGGCAATTTCGACCCCGGCCAAAACGCCTTTTTCTTTGATGATGAGCTGCGATTTTCCTGTTGCTGTAGCAGGAATACAGGAAAGTGAGGTATGGTCGCCATCGCCAATATCTTCGGCAAACCAGATCTTAATCTGTTCGTGTAAGTTGTCAATCATTTTTCAAGTAGTCAGTAGATAGTAGTTGGTTGACAGTAGCCAATTGGCAAACACCAACTTATTATTCAATACGTAATTGATATATTTTCAGAATATTTCCCTCTTTCTTAAAGAGCATATTTACTCTGAAGGAGGAAGTAATTGTAGTAAGTTGCCCGACAATAAAGGAGACAGTAGCACGCGATCCCTGATGGAGTACCTCAAAGGATTTTGTCTGTTGCTTCCCGAAGAATTCGGCAACATGATTGCGAGCCTGAGCTTTTGGATAGGTATTGTCGACACCGGGCAGCACTAGTTCCACACTGTTACAAAAATAGACCGACAGGGAGGTTGCGTTCCGGGCATTGAAAGCAGCGGCAATGGACGCACTCTGATTTTCAAAGCTCTGAGCATCACATAACTGGGCACTTACGAGCACGAACAGGGCAAACGATAAAAGTGCAATACACCGCTTCATAATATATTATTTTTGAATTGTAAATTGCAGTGCAAAGGTACGCACTTTTACACCAAATAGCAAGTTAAAACAGCGTTCCCTGAGGATTGACGGAAGTTGCAGATGTTGGTTTCTTCCCTATCATCGCCAGAAATTCGTCCTCGCTGACAATGGCCATGCCCAATGCTTTGGCTTTCTCCAACTTGGCCGGACCCATATTTGCTCCTGCAAGAATAAACGAAGTTTTGGCTGATACCGAACTTGTCTCCTTTCCGCCGTTTTGCTCAATCATCGCCTTGTATTCGTCGCGGGAGTGATGAGTAAACACTCCACTCACAACAACAACCTTACCTTCGAGTAAAGAGCTTTTGGCTGCATGTTTTTCTTCCGAAACAGCCAATTGCAGGTCGCATTCCTTCAAGCGTTCGATCAATGTCCGGTTGCGTTCGTCGGCAAAGTAGTCGACCACGCTTTGAGCAATGCGTTCGCCCACATCGCGCACGGCTGCCAGTTCGTACTCTTTGGCCTGCGCCAATGCTTCGATACTTCCGAAGGCCTGCGACAGCGTCTTGGCCACCTTTTCACCCACAAAGCGAATGCCCAGTGCAAACAGCACCCGTTCGAAGGGCACCTGTTTGGAAGCTGCAATACCTTCTATCATATTTTGCGCCGACTTCTGCCCCATCCGTTCCAGACCGACAATCTGCGGCACTTTCAACAGATAGAGATCGGCAATATTCCGAATCAAACCCTGCTGAAAAAGAAGCTCGACCGTCTCGGAACCAATGCCGTCGATATTCATCGCCTTGCGACTGATAAAATGCTCGATCTTTCCTTTGATCTGAGGCGGACAGCCGTTCTCGTTCGGACAATACCATGCCGCTTCACCTTCGTTGCGTTGCAGTTCGGTACCGCAGTCGGGGCAATGGCTGATAAACCGTACCTGCTCGCCGGCCTTTGCCCGTTGTTCCATGTCGACGCCCGTAATCTTCGGAATAATCTCGCCTCCCTTTTCCACAAAGACCGAATCGCCCAGATGCAGATCGAGTGAAGCCATCACATCGGCATTATGCAGCGTTGCCCGCTTTACGATGGTACCGGCAAGCAATACCGGTTCGAGGTTAGCCACCGGAGTCACCGTTCCCGCGCGCCCCACCTGAAACTCCACGCTCTTCAACACGGTGGATACCTGTTCGGCCTGGTATTTATAAGCCACCGCCCAACGGGGCGATTTGGCCGTAAAGCCCAACTCTTCCTGCTGACGTAGCGAATTTACTTTCAACACGATCCCGTCAGTTGCCACGGGAAGCTTGCTCCGTTCTTTATCCCAATAATGGATAAAGTCGAATACCTCGTCCATGTTCTTGCACTTACGCATGGCATCCGAAATCTTGAAGCCCCACGATTTTGCCTTTTGCAGGTTCTCGTAGTGGCCGTCGCATGGAAGATTTTCGCCCAACAAATAATAAAGATAAGTATCAAGTTGCCGCTTAGCTACCTCGGCAGGATTCTGCAACTTCAGCGTGCCCGAAGCTGCATTGCGGGGATTGGCAAAGAGCGCCTCTTCCTGCTCTTCGCGTTCTTTGTTCATCCGGTCGAACGACTCCCAGGGCAACAGAATTTCGCCCCGAATCTCGAACGAAGCAGGATAATCATCACCCTGCAAACGCAACGGAATAGCACGTATGGTTTTTACATTAGCCGTCACATCGTCTCCATTCACGCCGTCACCGCGTGTGACGGCACGCACAAGAACGCCATCTTCGTAGATCAACGAAATAGAGACTCCGTCAAACTTCAGTTCGCAAACGATCTCGAACGGTTCGTCGATAAGCTTGGCCGCACGATTGAAAAAGTCGGCCACATCGCTTTCAGAGTAGGTATTCCCCAGCGAAAGCATCGGGTAACGGTGCATCACCCGCTCGAACTCCTTCGTGAGGTCGCTACCCACCCGCTGCGTTGGCGAACTGGAATCGTAGAACTCGGGATGTTCCTCTTCCAGACGTTGCAACTCTTTCAGCTTCATATCGAACTCGTAGTCGCTGATAGAGGGTTGCGACAACACGTAGTAACGATAGTTATGATCGTGCAGTTCGCGGCGGAGGGTTTCTATTTGTTGTTGGACTAAGGCCCCACCCGACCTCCCCACAGGGGAGGAGATTAAATCTGACATTGCGAGATATTTATAAAGAAATTCAACAGCTTAGCTCTTACTGATTCAACCATTTGAGAAGCCTCTCCCTGAGGGGAGATTGGTGGGGCTCAATTCGTTTTAAACTTAAACTTCACCTCTTTCAACTCTTCGTTGGCCTTCACGATTTTCTTTTTCAGGCCTTCCTTGTAGTCGATCAGTTTGGTTTGCAGGCTTTCGTCGCCTGAAGCTAAGATCTGTACTGCCAACAGAGCCGCATTCATCGAAGCGTTGATACCGACAGTTGCCACGGGAATACCCGGAGGCATCTGTACGATGGCCAGCAGAGCATCCATACCGTCGAGCGAAGCGTTGATAGGTACCCCGATCACAGGCAGCGGAGTCATCGAGGCGATTACGCCGGGGAGGTGAGCCGCCATACCGGCAGCAGCCACAATCACTTTGATGCCACGTTCGCGGGCACCGGTGGCAAATGCTTCCACCTCTTTTGGGGTACGGTGAGCCGAAAGGGCATGAATTTCGAACGGAATCTGGAACTCGTCAAAAACCTTGGCGGCTTTTTCCATAACGGGCAAATCGGAGGTACTGCCCATAATAATGCTTACAACCGGAGTCATAGTAAAATGGTTTAATTATTTGATTTTATATCGTTTATTTCTTTACAACGAGGATTCGTTTTGCTTCAACGAAATTACATCAAATTTCGGCAAAGACAAAAAAGCCGTGCAGAATTCATTCCGCACGGCTTTCGCTTATTATAACACGACTGTAATTATTTCGCTGTCACTCGTAACGGGTTCTGCAATTTCAGGCTAAAGTCACGCAGGTAATCGAACCAGGCCTGGTCATTGGGAAAACCCCATTGGCTCCAGCCTGCGCCGAAGTAATAGGTAAATTTGGTGCCGGGTTTGTAGTTGGCAAAAGCAAGTACGTGATCGCCCTGCAACTTACCGGAAAGCATCTTCCCGCTTCCGAGGACGGCTCCCACATAATCGCGTCCGGCAGGAACACCGGCATCGGAAGTTGCCACCTCTCCGTAACCAATATAACCGGCTTTGGCATCTATTTTAGAAACACCTTTTTTGTCATGCAAGAAGAGTCCGGTGGCCAGTTTCATTCCGGCAGGAATTTTACCCATATACGACACAACAGCTTTGTTCAGCTGCGAACCTGCATCGATTGAAACAGTATAGTACTCTTTCAACCAAGTTTTACCTACCTTCACCGAGTCATAGGTCAACTGGAAAGTGGTGCGCAACGGACCGTTTTCAATCACTTTCCACGTGCTGTACTGATTCTGCACCCAAAGCGTAGAATCGGTATAGGGAGCAATACCACCGGCACCCAACGTGTGAGCCACTTTGTAACAATCGAGTCCTTCGCCGTTGTCCACGTGATAGTGAATTCCCTTTTGGAGGTCGTTGTAGTAAAACTTATCCACAATCAACGCTTCTGTCTTTTTTAGCCAAACGTCCACTCCGTTGCTGGGATTTTCGTTGGCCAGTTTCGGGCCGTACATGCGGAAAGCAATACGGTCGCTTTCCCAGGCAAAATCATCCTTGCGTTCAGGCACAAAGCGTCCGAAGGTTTTAGCTGCGAACTTTTCGGGAGTGCCGGCCTTGATCTCATACACCGCCGAACTGTTGGCTTTCACCGTTGCCGGAAAAATGAGCGTCAGTTTATTGGCCGTTACCTGATAAGGCACCTGAGCACCCTTAGCATCCACCACGATAAAACTTTTGGCATCAGTTCCCAGTTTTTGTTTCACCGCTGCCATGCCAACCGAGACGATCTCTTTGTTTCGATCAAAACCCAACGAATTGGTTACCGTTACCTTCAACGAAGCAGCAAACCCTGTTGCAACAAACAACACGGCTGCCAATGCAACTATAATTTTCTTCATAATGTTATGGATATTAACCTCAAAACAGAAGAATCAAGACAAACAACCGGATAAGACCGGCTGTTGCTTGATTCTGTTGCAATGAAATTTATAAAACAGTTATTTGGGTTGCTTGCCGATGTAAGCCAAAATACCGCCGTCGACATACAACACGTGCCCGTTTACAAAGTCGGATGCACTGGAAGCGAGGAATACGGCAGGACCCTGAAGATCTTCGGGTGTTCCCCAACGGGCAGCCGGAGTCTTGGCAATAATGAATGAGTTGAAGGGGTGACCTTCTTCGCGCAAGGGTGCAGTCTGAGGAGTTGCAATATAACCCGGGCCGATACCGTTACACTGAATATTGTATTCGCCATATTCCGAGGCGATGTTGCGGGTAAGCATCTTCAAACCGCCTTTGGCAGCCGCATAAGCCGAAACGGTTTCACGTCCCAGTTCGCTCATCATGGAGCAGATGTTGATAATTTTACCGCCGCCTTTTTGAATCATTCCGGGAATAACCGCTTTCGAAACGATAAACGGAGCATTGAGATCCACATCGATCACCTGGCGGAATTCCGAAGCTTTCATTTCAATCATCGGGATACGTTTAATAATACCGGCATTGTTCACCAGAATATCAATCACGCCCACCTCTTTGGCAATCTGAGCCACCATAGCATCCACCTGATCCTCGTTGGTTACATCGCAAACATAACCGTGAGCTTCGATGCCGCTCTTTTTGTACTCTTCAACTCCTTTCTCAACAAGTTCCTGTTTGATGTCGTTAAAAGTAATGGTAGCGCCTGCTGCTGCAAAAGCCTTGGCGATAGCCATCCCAATACCGTAAGAAGCGCCGGTCACCAACGCGACTTTTCCTTTGAGTGAAAATTGATCTGCCATTGTCGTAAATATTTGATTTAATGTATTAGTTAGTAATTATCGAAGCTCTTCTATTTTGAAGAAATCCTGATCGCCGTAATCGACATTCTCGCCGCCCATACCCCAAATGAAGGTGTAGTTAGCGGTTGCTGCTGCCGAGTGGATCGACCATTGCGGAGAGATCACCGCCTGATCGCCTTTCATCCAGATGTGACGTGTTTCGGTAGGTTCGCCCATAAAGTGACAAACCGCCTGACCTTCGGGCACTTCAAAATAGAAATAAGCCTCCATACGACGGCTGTGAATGTGAGCCGGCATGGTATTCCAGACGCTGCCCGGCTGCAATTCGGTCATACCCATTTGCAACTGACAGGTAGGTAGTATTTGATTTACCAGCATTTTGTTGATATTTCGGTGATTGGAGGTTTCAAGCGCACCCATCTCGGCAACCACGGCATCGGCTTTGGTTACCTTTTTGTCGGGATACGTCTGATGAGCCGGTGTAGAGTTGAAATAAAACTTGGCAGGAGACGCAGCATTTACGCTTTCAAAATAGACTTCACGGTCGCCCATACCCAGATACAAAGCCTCTTTATAACCCAATTCGAACACGACACCATCGACAATTACTTTTCCGTTATCGCCCACGTTAAATATTCCAAGTTCGCGACGCGACAGGAAATGGGGCATTTTAAGCGGATCAATTGCTTCCAGCTTCAATTTTTCGCCAACCGGCATTGCACCACCCACAATCAAACGATCGTACATGGTGTAAACCAGATTCACTTCATTAGCCACAAACAGAGTTTCAATCAGGTGTTCTTTACGAAGGCGTGTTGTATCGTAATGCTTTGCATCCTCAGGATGAGCTGCATAACGAATTTCATAGTTAGTTTTCATTTGTTTTTATTTGTTGATTTGAAAATAAAACGAAGCCAGCAAAAGCATCATTTTATCCTGCGTATGATAAAAAATTGGTTTTCCAGTACGCAAATGTAGTAATTTATTCTCAAAAAAAATACTCATATTGAGACGAAAACAGTCAAAAAATAGACCTATTTATCGTTCTGCAAGTCATTTGGTAGACCAATTGACTCACCCCAAATGCTTTCAATCTTTTTTAACTAAATATTTTAAGGCTCAACTGTAGCAATTCTGCTCAAATTTATTATTTTTGCGCAAACAATCGAAACTAAATTAAATGATGCCATCCATAGCTTCTCTTACAGGACAAAAAACGCGCGCCATGCTTGTAGATGTCGCCCGGATGCTTTTTGCCAAATGGGGAAAGGCAAACACCACGATGAACGACATTGCTAATGCCTCCAACAAAGGCAGACGCACGCTTTATACCTATTTCAGCAATAAAGATCAGATTTATCTGGCGGTAATCGAACAAGAGCTCAACATTCTGAATGAGAAACTGCAAAAAGTTGCCGCGCTGGATATTCCTCCCGATAAAAAACTGGCTGAGTATATCTTCACACGCTTAGATGCCGTTAAAGAATCCATCACCCGCAACGGTTCGCTACGGTCCGATTTTTTCCGCGACATTTACGAAGTGGAGAAGGCTCGCCGTCGTTTCGACATCAAAGAGATTAAGCTTCTGGTCGGAATTTTTCAGGAAGGAAAAGAGAAAGGATATTTCAATCTGCACGATGCCGAGCTTTCGGCTCAAATATTCCATTACGCACTCCGGGGAATTGAAACCCCCTACGTACGCGACAGGGTAAGCGAAAAAATGAAATACAACAAACGATTTATTATCAATGCCTTTATGCACGGCATTCTGATTCCCAAACAAAACAGGGAAGAAAAACAATTTCCAGAAAATACAAATGACTGATTCTTTTGAATCAGTCATTTGTATTTTATCATTGTGCCTACATTAGCGACGCTGTTTTACCGCTTCATAAATCAATACTCCGGCAGCTACCGAAACATTCAACGAAGCAATGGTTCCCAACACAGGAATTGACACCAGTTCATCGCACAAGCGAAGTATTTCATCGGAAATTCCGACATCCTCCGACCCCATCACAATAGCGATCGGCTCTTTATATGAAATCGCCGTAAAATCTTTTGCCGCTTTTTCGGTAGCAGCTATCACTCTCAGTCCCGAACTTTTCAGAAATTTGACAGCATCCAGCAGACTATTTTCACGGCAAACAGGAATAACGTGCAATGCTCCTGCCGAAGTTTTGATGGCATCGGCATTCGCGGCGGCACCACCCCGCGACGGCACCACAATGGCATTTACGCCTGCACATTCGCACGTACGGGCAATAGCTCCGAAGTTGCGAATATCGGTTACCCCGTCAAGCACCACTACCAACGGATTCTTTCCCTCTTCGTACAATGCCGGAATAATGTTGGAAATCTGCTGATACTCGATAGCTGCCGCGTAGGCAATCACGCCCTGATGGTTCTTCTGGGTAATTGCATTCAGTTTTTCAACCGGAACACGCTGCACCGGCACATTGCGTCCCTGCAGAACAGCAAAAAGTTCTTTTGCCAGATCGCTCGACAACTCTCTTCTTATCAAAATTTTATCCACCTCTTTCCCGGCTTCGAGCGCTTCGATGACGGCACGGATACCGAAAATCAAATCCGAACTGGGAGGCCGGTGTTCCCATTTGGGACGAAAAGGATTAGGTTTTGAGTTGCTGCGCGACTGTGGCCGGCGCTGAAAAGGATTCTGTTCCATATATTTATTTACGATTGAAAAATTACAAAACAACGATTCCAGAATTCACCATTTCAAGATTCCGGAACAACAAATATACTTTGTTTCCTCTCTATTTTGAATTTTGGAATCTGAATTTTTGGAATAAAAAATCAGACCTCGAGCCGCATTCCGTCAAAAGCCAGTTGCGTGTCGGGAAAAACGGCCCGGGCTTCGGCCAAAAGACCGTTCGGATTATCGTAACGAGCCGAATAGTGGCCGATAATAAGTTTCTTAACATGAGCGGCTTTGGCAATTTCGGCAGCCTGCTGTGCCGAAGAGTGAGCCGTCTCTTTCGCCCTCACAATTTCACTCTGCATAAACGTGGCCTCGTGGTACAAAAGATCGACACCTTCGATAATCGGAACAATTTTTTCCGAATAGGCCGTATCGGAACAATAGGCATATTTACGCACCGGATTAGGCGCTGTAGTCAAGCGGTCGTTCGGTACAATCTCACCATCCTCACGCACAAAATCATCGCCCTGCTTGATACGGGCAATTTCCCGAACCGAAATCCGGTAAAAATCGATCATTTCACGAATGATATGACGCTCTTTCTCTTTTTCGGAAAACAGGAATCCGGCGGTAGGCACACGGTGTTTCAGCGGAATAGAAAAAACCTGCAACGAACGATCTTCATAAATAAGTGCATGTTGCCTCGGATTGAACGGTTCGAAAACCACTTTATATCCGGCATCCGCACAGTAATAGTCTATTTGAGGCTGCAAAATTCCAACCAAATCGGAATGCGAATGAATCACCAAATCGGAAGTGCGGCCCAACATGCCCAGCGACGAAATGAGTCCGATCAACCCGAAACAGTGATCGCCATGAAGATGTGAAATAAAGATATGATTCAGCCGCGAAGCTTTGATTTTGAGCTGACGAAGGCGAATCTGAGCCCCTTCGCCACAGTCGATCATAAACTGTTTTTCGCGAAGCGACAGCAACTGCGAAGTCTGAAAGCTATTGATAGAAGGCAGCGCCGAATTACACCCCAATATGGTTAAATTCATCTTTTCCATAAGCTTCCGTTTTCAGCGCTGAGTTACACAAAATGAGCCAACGGCTCTTATTTCGTATATTTGAATACGCCCTTATCGCTACGAATGGTCACCTTAGCTCCATCGGAAGCTTCCACATGCCCGATGATCTGCGCATCGACATTATACTTTTCGGAAAGAATAATGACATCTTCAGCCCATTCGGAATCGAGATAAATTTCCATACGATGCCCCATGTTGAAGACCTTGTACATCTCCTTCCAATCAGCTTGAGACTCTGCCTGAATCATTTCGAACAACGGAGGTACCGGGAAGAGATTGTCTTTTATAACATGAAGATTATCGATAAAATGAAGCACTTTTGTTTGAGCGCCACCCGAACAATGAACCATTCCGTGAATATGTTCGCGGTGATGTTCCAGAATATCGCGGATAATCGGCGCATAGGTACGCGTAGGCGACAACACCAGCTTACCGGCATCCATGCCTACATGCTTAATCTCATCGGTCAGTTGTTTTGACCCGGAATAAGCCAGTCCGGTAGGCATGCTGGCATCGTAGCTCTCCGGGTATTTTTCAGCGAGGTAATAAGCAAAAATATCGTGACGGGCAGAGGTCAGTCCGTTGCTACCCATACCGCCATTGTAACCGTCTTCGTAGATTGCCTTGCCACTCGATGAGAGGCCGACAACCACATCGCCCGGACGGATCTTATCGTTTGAAATAACGTTTGCACGCTTCATACGGCAGGTTACCGTACTATCGACAATAATGGTGCGAACCAAATCGCCAACATCGGCCGTTTCGCCACCGGTAAGGTGAGCATTCACGCCCAGACTGCGAAGTTTCTCCAACAACGCTTCGGTTCCGTTAATAATTTCGGCGATCACTTCTCCCGGAATCAGGTTTTTGTTTCGCCCAATGGTCGACGATACCAGAATATTATCGGTGGCACCCACACACAGCAGGTCGTCGATATTCATAATCAGGGCATCCTGAGCAATGCCTTTCCAGACGGAAATATCTCCGGTTTCGCGCCAATAGAGATAGGCCAACGACGATTTCGTTCCCGCGCCATCGGCATGCATGATGTTGCAATACTCGGGATCGCCCCCCAGAATATCGGGAATTATTTTACAAAAAGCATGAGGAAAAATACCTTTATCCAGATTGCGGATAGCGTTATGAACGTCTTCTTTAGAGGCAGAAACACCCCGTTGGCTATATCTTTCGTTCATCGAAGTAGATTATATGCGAAGAATTAAAAATCAGATGCAAAGGTAACACATTTCCTGCTTATATCATGCAGCATCCCGAATAAAAACAAATGGCAGAGATCCTATACCCGCAGACATCATACCACGAAGCTTCTCATTAAGGATTATCACAAAAACATTCGTATGTTTTAATATCGAAAACAATCGTTGCTTTTATTCCGGTGTACATTATATTCAGACGATTGGTTTTCATATCGTTAAACAAATAACTACGGATGGCTGGAGCGACCTCTCCCGTATTGGATGTATTGACAAAAAGATCAGTCGTTTTTCTACTCGTCTTGACCGGAGCTATTCCATAATCGCAAAATAATGATAATCGCAACTTCGGCTTCGAACTCCTGATATGATTCTCATATTTGATCGGTATCGTATATCCGCACTCTATCGATCCCACGAAGAGAGTGCTCAATTTAAACGAGCCATTCACAGCCCGGGTTACTGTCGACAAACCATGATTAGGCATATCACTCAGCCCTCCATCGTTATTTTCGCCAATAATATTCGGGTAATATGCCCTCAAATTCACACGGGTCGAAGTCGACGTATTGCCAGCCAGGTTGAGCATGGCTTTACCGCCAACAGAAACAAAATAGCCGTTCCACGACTCATAACCCACCATCAAAGGAATTGCAACATTTGTCATCTGCTGCAGATCGGTCGTTTTCGTAAAGGTAAAATGGCCTCTGAATGGCATATCTTCCGTATCCACCATATCCAAATCCTGCAGTGTATCTTTCAAACTCATCGTCGACCGATAGAGAGAAAGCTCGATTCCCGTTTGAAATAAAAAACTTTTGTATTGTCTTTCAAAAGCAGTACCCAAAGCAAATCCCACATTGCCTTTCTCGTTCGAAATCGTTGCTCCGTTTTTGATCTGACAGTACCCGCTCGATCCCGACAGCAGCAAATGACTCTCGTTTATTTCACGTTGAGCAAACACATACACAACACCCCACAATAAAGCTACGAATAGCAATAATAATCTCAATTTCATCATATTAAACACCTCACTTCACAATCAATACTTGTCGTTTAACATCACCTTGCTCATTTGTAACTATCAACACATAACTTCCAGTCGGCACAGACACAAGCATACTATTATCCCCACTTTGCAGAGTTTGTTGTTTCAGCCTCACTCCCGAGGATTTCATCAAAACAGCGGACCCCGGAGCTGTTGTCCGGATAGTCACATTAGTTGATGCCGAAAGCTCTGTAGGGAATATCATAACATCCGATTTCACCACCGGAACGATAGGGCACGTAAACAGAGCCACACCATCATTGACACGTGTAACTTTCGCTTTATATTCAGCTGTCGCATCCAATGTTCCATTCTTCACATACAAATAAGATTTCGTCTCTCCATCCAGAATCTGACTGTTCTTATACCACTGATACGACAAGAATTCATACCCCCCATTATAACTACTATTGAGAAGCGCCAATACATCATTCCATTTTTGCAGGATAACGGACGACGCGTAATTAATCTCAATCGTCACGGGAATCTCTTTCTGAATATATCCATTACGAAATACAACAGACAAAGTATAGCTATTCGGAACAACATTCGTTGGTAGCGGAATATCTATAAATCCGACTGCATTCTGCATCTTTATATTCTCAAATCCCATCTTCAGTGCATCGCTTCCAAACGCAACCGAGTCTGTTTCAATCGCACCTTTTGTGATTTGATATGTCAACGTAAAATATTTATCGTCCGCACATATTTCAGGAACAGAAGCCATTTCCACCTCAAAATCGGGAGAAACTGTCAAATTCAACACAACAATACTATCACACCCTTGCACCGTTTTCTGATATTGATAGAAGGTCAGATCGCCATACTTCTTTTGTGTCGGAATTGAGAATCCGTACACGGCATAATCTTGATTCTGATAAATAGTATCTTTTAGCTGCACGGTTTTTGAATAACAGACGGTTAATTGGAGAGTCGCAGCGCTATCGCAACCCGCAGCATTCGTAAGATGAACGGTATAAGTTCCCACACTATTATACACTTGTCCATTAAACGTGTAACTATCTCCCTGACAAATAGAAGCCTGTGTTATAGAACTCGATGATTCTTTTACATTAAGTTCCAATACTGCAGAACTGTCACATCCCACAGCATTAATAAAATGAGAAATATAACGGCCGGATTTTGAATATATCACACCGTTAAATGTAAAAGAATCTCCCTCACAGATCGACGCAGTGGTGGTGGAACTACTCGGTTCTCTGACCGTTAATTGCAACGTAGCAGTACTGTCGCAACCTACGGCATTAACCAAATGTGCTGCATAAGTTCCGGCGGTGGTATAGGTCGTGCCATTAAAGGTATAACTTTCGCCACGGCAAATCGAAGCATTAGTAGTGGAACTGCTCGGTTCTCTGACCGTTAATTGCAACGTAGCGGTACTGTCACAACCTACGGCATTCGTCAAATGTGCTTGATACGTTCCAGCTGTGGTGCAGGTCGTACCGTTGAAGGTATAACTCTCCCCCCGACAGATCGAAGCGGTGGTGGTAGAACTGCTCGGCTCTTTTACTGTCAAAACCAACGTTGCGGCACTGTCGCAACCTACCGAATTAGTCAATTGTGCCGCGTAAGTTCCAGCAGTGGTATAGGTCGTGCCGTTAAAGGTGTAACTGTCGCCACGGCAGATCGAAGCAGTGGCAGTAGAACCACTCGGTTCTCGGACAGTCAGTTGTAACGTAGCAGTACTATCGCAACCAACTGCATTGGTTAGATGTGACGTATAGGTTCCGGCGGTGGTGTAGATCGTGCCGTTAAAAGTATAGCTTTCACCACGGCAAATCGAAGCGTTAGTAGTGGAACTGCTCGGCTCTATGACAGTTAATTGTAACGTAGCGGTACTGTCACAACCAACCGCATTAGTTAGATGTGACGTATAGATGCCGGCTGTAATGCAGGTCGTACCGTTGAAGACATAACTCTCACCACGGCAAATTGAAGCAGTGGTGGTAGAACTACTCGGTTCTTTTACTGTCAAGACCAACGTTGCGGTACTGTCACAACCTACCGAATTAGTCAAATGTGCTTGATACGTTCCAGCTGTGGTGCAGGTCGTACCGTTGAAGGTATAACTCTCCCCCCGACAGATCGAAGCAGTGGTGGTGGAACTGCTCGGTTCTTTTACTGCCAAGACCAACGTTGCGGTACTATCGCAACCTACGGCATTCGTCAAATGTGCTTGATACGTTCCAGCTGTGGTGCAGGTCGTACCGTTGAAGGTATAACTCTCTCCCCGACAGATCGAAGCAGTGGTGGTGGAACTGCTCGGTTCTTTTACTGCCAAAACTAATGTAGCAGTACTGTCGCAACCAACTGCATTGGTTAGGTGTGACGTATAGGTGCCGGCTGTAATGCAGGTCGTACCGTTGAAGGTATAACTCTCTCCCCGACAGATCGAAGCAGTGGTGGTGGAACTGCTCGGTTCTCTGACCGTTAATTGCAACGTAGCAGTACTGTCGCAACCAACCGCATTAGTTAGATGTGACGTATAGGTGCCGGCTGTAGTGCAGGTTGTACCGTTGAAGGTATAACTCTCTCCTTGACAGATCGAAGCGGTGGTGGTAGAACTGCTCGGCTCACGAACAGTCAATTGCAATGTAGCGGTACTGTCGCAACCTACTGCGTTTGTCAAATGTGCCTGATACGTTCCGGCAGCAGTATAGGTTGTGCCGTTAAAGCTATAACTTTCACCAAGACAAATCGAAGCGGTGGTGGTAGAACTGCTCGGCTCACGAACAGTCAATTGCAATGTAGCGGTACTGTCGCAACCTACTGCGTTTGTCAAATGTGCCTGATACGTTCCGGCAGCAGTATAGGTTGTGCCGTTAAAGCTATAACTTTCACCAAGACAAATCGAAGCATTATTAGTAGTAGAACTGCTCGGCTCTTTTACTGTCAAAACCAACGTTGCGGTACTGTCGCAACCAACGGCATTAACCAAATGTGCTGCATAGGTTCCGGCGGTGGTGTAGATCGTGCCGTTAAAAACATAACTTTCGCCACGGCAAATTGAAGCATTGGTAGTAGAACTGCTCGGTTCTCTGACCGTTAAGTGCAACGTTGCGGTACTGTCGCAACCAACTGCGTTTGTCAAATGTGCCTGATACGTTCCGGCAACAGTATAGGTTGTTCCGTTAAAGCTATAACTGTCGCCACGACAAATTGAAGCATTAGTGGTAGAACTGCTCGGCTCACGAACAGTCAATT